>Ga0126330_10000030_pt1 | contig 54763 bp, 53 predicted proteins | sample InaspJWI91metaG_FD_97004 | JGI IMG/M metagenome (GOLD analysis project Ga0126330, IMG submission 97004) | Marine gutless worms symbiont microbial communities from Oahu, Hawaii - Inanidrilus sp. 2 OAHU.JWI-91 metaG | ecosystem: Host-associated > Annelida > Digestive system > Unclassified...
CTGTGATCGTAAATGTTGTCATAGCGGCCTCCTTTTTAAGGTTATGAGGCCATTATAACCGCCGTCTGTGACAGATACGGTCACAGATCGGCACTACTGGAGTTTTTTAGAGAACCGCAAAACCATATTCTGTCAATTCACACCTGCGCAAACAAAACACGAGGCGCGGAATCGCTAACGTATGTGAATAAGAACGGATACTGGTTTGTCCAAGTTTTCGGGAGGAAACAGGCGGCCCTATCCACGAAGGGGTATTATTTATATAATATCTTATGGTTATGTTCCATAAGGGGGCAGCCGGGGTATGGTTCCCAAAAATATTTTCTTTTTTTTGATTTGCAGTAATTTCTGATACCTTCTAAGAGACCTGACGATGTTGACTTGCCATATTGGGTCTGGTATGCACCCCACACCTATTGATACGGTTGTTAGGAGCATCTCAAAAATGCCTTTTGACTCAATCCGCCAGAGGCGGATAAATCTCGGCGTTCGGCGCTCGGTTTCGGCACGCTGTGAAGCTTTAGTGCTATCCTCGAGATACTTGAGTATTCCTCCGGTTGGAAACTCGAGTCCGCCTTGATCTTGAACCAAAATCCTATTTTTGAGATAACCCCTAGTGATCATATGGAAAATAATTTTATCGGAAAGGATAATACCATGGAAAGAACACTTTCAATCATAAAGCCGGATGGGGTTGGCCGCGGTCTTGTCGGCGAAGTCGTCAAACGCCTGGAAGCCAGTAACTTTAAAATTGCCGCCATGAAAATGATCCACATGACCAAACCCCAGGCCCAGGGATTTTATGCCGTGCACCGCGAACGGCCTTTTTTCGACAGCCTGACCGATTTTATGTGCTCGGGACCGGCGGTGGTCATGGTACTGGAAGGTGAGGATATCATCGCCAAATACCGCGAGCTCATGGGGGCCACCAATTACAAGGAGGCTGCTCCCGGCACCATTCGGGCGGATTTTGCCACCGATATCGAGAAAAACGTGGTACACGGCTCCGACGCCCCCGAAACCGCTGCCTTCGAAATCGGGTATTTTTTCAACGCATTTGAAATTACAGTCTGATGACGGACCAACTGAATCTGGAAAATATTACCATTGTCCTACAGCGGCCTCGCTATCCTGAAAATATCGGGTCCGCTGCCAGGGCGGTAAGCAACATGGGCATTGGCCAACTCTGGATTGTAGATCCGGAGAACTACGATCTGGCCCAGGTCAACAAACTGGCCACCCATGCGGCCGCGGCCGCGGTTGCCGGGATCCGGATTTTTCCGGATCTGAAAACCGCCCTGGCGGGATTCAATTACGTGGTCGGAACGACGGCCCGGCGGGGGGGACAGCGCCCTGTGCTGCATTCGCCGGAAGTCATGGCCGCTAAACTGGCCCCTTTGTCCCGAGAGAATCGAATTGCGTTGGTATTCGGCCCCGAGGACCGGGGCCTGACCAATGAAGACCTGCGCCTGTGCCACCAGCTGGTCCACATACCCACGGCCGAGTTCTCATCCATTAACCTGGCCCAGTCGGTGATGATTCTCAGCTATGAGCTGTTCAAGGCCTCTCTCAAAGAAGCCGATGCGTTCGCGCCACGTTTGGCCAACCGGCACGAACTCGATGGCATGTATGACCAGGTCAAGGACATCCTGGTCCGCATTCATTATATCAATCCTGAAAATCCCGATTACTGGATGAACAAAATCCGGCGCTTTTTAAATCGCCTGCAATTGCGGGCCCGTGAGGTCAGCATCATCAGGGGTATCTGCCGCCAGATCGATTGGTATGCCGGCAAAAAATACCGGGACGGTGTCTTGGCTGGCCAGGGAGAAAATCAGGGGACGGAGGAGTCACCATGCGACTCGTAATGTACGGTGAAAAAGGCCGGGAGAAACCCGGGTTGTTGCGTGAAACCCGGATCGTTGATCTTGAAGAAGCCTATCCGGGCATACCCGCTATCGGCCAAGCCTTTTTTGAAGAGGGGTGGGCGGCCAAGGTGGCGGCATGCAATCTTCCGGGAAAAAAACTGGATGTCCGCCTGGGCAGCCCGGTACCGGCACCATCCAAGATTATCTGCCTGGGAAAGAATTATGCCGAACACGCCAAGGAAGGCGGCTTCGACAATCCCGCATCTCCGCTGATCTTCTGTAAAACCCCCAATACGGTAAACGGACCCTGCGATGATATCCGGATGCCGCAGAGCAGCGGTCAGGTCGACTGGGAAGTCGAGCTGGCTCTGGTGATCGGCCGTCGCGGCAAAGCCATTCACAAATCGGCCGCACTGGATTATGTGGCCGGTTTCATGGTGATGAACGATGTCTCCGGACGGGAAGCCCAGTTCGCGGACTCCCAGTGGTTCCGGGGCAAGGCGTTTGATACCTTCGCACCCATGGGACCCGCCCTGGTCACAATTGATGAGATCGAAGACCTGGGGAATCTTTCCCTGACCGCCCGGGTAAACGGTGCAGTCATGCAGTCCGGCAACACCCGGGACATGATTTTCGATATCCCGACTATTGTGGAAAACATCAGCCAGGACATGACCTTGCTCCCCGGCGATGTCATTTCAACCGGAACCCCATCCGGAGTCGGCATCTTCAGGGATCCGCCGATAACCCTGAAACCGGGCGATGTGGTGGAGTGCCATATCAGCGGGATCGGGACCCTCCGCAATAAAGTGGTGTAACCCATTGGCGGGTGCTTACTGCCAGCGTAACGAAATCCTGCCATAGCGTCTCCCTCAAGATTGAAGATTGTTGGCAGCCCACGGTTGACATACCTCACAACCGGTCACATCAATTACAAATAAGCGCATGGCATTCGGGTTCAATATTAAGTTAATGCTGCTATCATAACGGGAGGTCCACACAAACCGCTACCTGGGTGGTTTTCCCTCAGAGGCATGTCCCAACAAGGTATTCCCATCACCGCGGCCTGCAATCCCCCCGAATAGCGAAAATTTGGCACTAGACAAAAGGAAGACATGATGACGAAAGATGAGATCAAATCATATGCGGCCGGTGATAATGGGCCTGTCAAAGACTGGTTTCTCCAGTTTATGGTGAACCTTGCCAACCAAAATCGTTTTCAGCAGGATATCACGTTAACGGTTGGCGGTTTTCTCATTTCAGGGACCTTGATCGGTGTACGCACGTATTTTGACGATCTGGGCGACTATTTTGCCAGTTCCTTCGACTCCAACGAAGGCTCCGAGCAGGTACGGGTCACATTTCATGAGATTGGGGAACAGTGTGCCTGTATTTCACCATCCGAAAAAGCCGATGCCCCCTCGTATATCCACTTGAAGAATGTCAGGATTTTCAATACCGATAGAAAGGTTCATCCTGAAAGCACAGCGGGAGCCTTGTGGCGAGGGCGCATTTCAGAGATTCAAGGATTCTCGCTGGGGTTAATCTGAATAGAGAGCGAATGCGGAAATCTGCTATAAATCAGGCAGACTTGCTTACGGGGGCGATTTACTCGTCACATTCGGCCCAACGCCGAGATTGGGTCAAAAGGTAATTTTGAAAGCGCGTCTAATAGTTTTGGTCGGCATAATCCACCCACCCCCCGGCCTCAACCAGCGCGCGGTCAAATGATGAGATCGCAAACGGAATCGTTTCGGAATCTTTTTCCGCCGAGATGATGAGGGTCGCTTTATCAAAATTCGTTGTAACAGTTGTCAGCCTTCCGGCAAAGCGGTCAAAAAGCCGGTCTATGGTATCCGGCGGCAGTTCCACGGCCATCATGCCGCAATTGAACATGTTCTGCCGAAAAATTCGGGCGAAACTTGGGGCCAGGACCAGATTGATAGCATTGACTTCCAGCGCCCACGGTGCGTGTTCGCGTGATGACCCGCAACCGAAATTTTCCCTGGCCACGATGACGGCTACATCCCGGGTACTTTCTCCCGGCGTAAAGTCCTCCAGCTTCAGATCCTCCAGCAGGAAGGGCGCCAAAGCCTCTTTGCTGTTCTCCGTGAGGTACTTGGCCGGTATGATCTCGTCGGTGTTAATATCCGCGCGATCTAGAAACAGGGCGTTGCCGCTGAAATTTTTCATGTGTCCTCGTCTCCGGGAATTTGTTGGTTCAAAGGTTCAAGGTTCAAAGGTTAAAACCCGGAACCGTAAACCTTGAACATGGAACCTTTTCTCCAGTGCATCTGGAAAAGTTAGTCTCTAAAAAGGGGCGAATTCGTAATTTTGCCCGCGATAGCGGTAGCAGCAGCCGTAGCCGGGCTCATCAAGTGTACGATGCCCCCTTTGCCCATGCGTCCATTGAAGTTTCGATTGGTGGTCGCGGCACACACCTCACCGCCTGCCAGTACGCCGTTGCTCATTCCCAGGCAAGCCCCGCAGGTGGGATTGGTCACACAGAAACCGGCCTCCATGAAGGTTTGGATAATTCCTTCGGCCAGGGCCTCCCGGTAGATCTTCGGGGTGGCCGGGGAGACGATGCCCCGTACCCGGTCATCAATGCGCTTGCCGGCCAGCACAGCGGCGGCCACCTGCAGATCCTCGAGGCGGCCGTTGGTGCAAGAACCGATGTATACCTGGTCAACCGGGGTGCCATCCATCTGGGACACCGGTTTGACCTGATCGGGCTTGAACCCGAAAGTGGCAACCGGTTCCAGCTCGTCTATGTTGAAATCGATGACTTTGGCGTAGGCGGCATCCGCATCCGGGGTGAACCGTTGAAAGTCATCCAGCGCAGCTTTTTTATCCTGGTAATTATTTCTGATAAACGGCCACAGGTAGTCCACTGTAGTTTGGTCCGGCTGGCAAATACCACAGGTGCCACCGGCTTCGATGGCCATATTGCAGAGGGTCATCCGGGCTTCCATGGACATGGCGTCCACCACCGGTCCGGTAAACTCGATCACCCGATTGGTCGCGCCGTTCACCCCGATCTTGCCTATAACGGCCAGGATGACGTCTTTGGCATAGACGCCTGGGGGCAACGCGCCGGTGATATCAATGCGCATGGTCTGCGGGGTTTTGAACGCGCAAACGCCTTTGAGAATGCCGACCTCGAGATCCGTGGTTCCCACACCGGCGGCAAACGCCCCAAAGGCGCCATGGGTGCAGGTGTGGGAGTCCCCCATGATGATGGTGTAGCCGGGACGGACAAAACCCTTTTCAGGGAAGATCGCGTGGCAAACCCCGTTGCGGCCGATGTCAAAGAAGTCGCCGATTCCCTGGCGCCGGGCCCACTTCCTGAGGATCTTGCCCTGCAAGGCCGTCTTGGAGTCCTTGGCCGGGGTCACATGATCGATGACGACCTTGATTTTTTCAGGATCGAATACCCGGTCTTTGCCCCGGGCCACCAGGTCGTTGATCGCAATCGGGGTGGTGATTTCGTGGCAGAAAACGGCATCAAGGGCAATCACTTCGATACCCTCGGCCGGCCGGTCTACCCGGTGTGCATCAAATATTTTTTCAGCAATGGTTTGGCCCATTTTAAATACCTTTAGTTGTTAAGGTTCCCCGTTCAAAGGTTCCCGGTTCTGGGTTAAAACCTGTAACCTTTGAACCCTGAAACCTGAACCTTGAACCTTTATTATTTATCTGTATCCGTTTTCAATACGGATAGAAAAGCCGCCTGGGGGATCATGACCTGGCCGACCATTTTCATACGCTTTTTACCTTTTTTCTGTTTCTCCAGGAGCTTCCGTTTTCGGGATATGTCCCCGCCGTAGCATTTGGCGGTGACGTCCTTGCGAAAGGCGGAAATGGTTTTGCGGGCGATGATAGTTCCCCCAATAGCCCCCTGGATCGGGATTTTGAACTGCTGTCGGGGGATCTCGTCCCTGAGTTTGTCGCAGGCGTGGCGTGCCCTGGCAACCGCCCGGTCCTTATGGACCAATTGGCTGAGGGCATCCACGCGTTCTCCATTGATCAGGATGTCCAGTTTGACCAGGTCCGTTTCACGGAAATCGATAATATCATAGTCAAACGAGCCATACCCCTGGGTGACGGATTTGAGCTTGTCATAAAAATCGTAAATCACTTCCGGCAGGGGCATTTCAAAAATCATCTCCAGCCGATCGTTGGTCAGGTACTGGTAGTTTTTGTTGACGCCGCGCCTGTCCAGGCAGAGCTTCATGACCGCGCCCATGTAACGGTCCGGCACGATAATGGCTGCGCGGATAAACGGTTCCAGCGTGTACTCGATACTGGTGGGATCCGGGTAGAGGGCCGGGTTGTCGATGACCACCTCCGAACCGTCGTTGAGTCCGATGCGATATTGCACCGAAGGGGCTGTCAAGATCAGCGACAGTCCGTATTCCCGCTCTAGCCGCTCTTGGACTACCTCAAGGTGCAGGAGTCCCAAAAAACCGCACCGAAAGCCGAAGCCCAAGGCAGCGGAGGTGTCCTTTTCATAAATCAGGGAAGCATCATTCAGCTTGAGCTTTTCAAGACCCACGGCCAGGTCTTCATAGCCGTCGGAGGCCACCGGGTAGATCGATGAAAAAACGACCGGTTTGGCTTCCTTAAATCCTGGCATGGGGGCATCACAGCCGTTTTTGCTGTGGGTGATGGTGTCCCCGCAGCGGGTATCACTGACGGTTTTGATGCCGGCGATAAGGTAACCCACCTGGCCCGCGGAAAGCTGTTTTTGGGGGATGCGGGTGATCTGAAAGACACCTACCTCTTCAACCTTGTACTTGGCCTGGTTGGACATGAACATGATTTTGTCTCCGGGCCGGATAACCCCTTGGAAAACCCGAAAGTGGACGATCGTGCCCCGAAACGGATCATAATGGCTATCAAAGATGAGGGCCTTCAGCGGTCCATCCGCATCACCTTCCGGCGGGGGCAGGTGCCCCACAGCGCCTTCCAGTACGTCGACAATCCCAAGACCCTCCTTGGCCGAGGTGAGGATGGCGGTTTCCGCATCAAGCCCGAGGTCCTCCTCGATCTGCGATCTTACCCGATCCACATCCGCCGCCGGCAGATCTATTTTATTGATTACCGGTATGATTTCCAGATCATGTTCCAGGGCCAGGTATAGGTTGGCCAGGGTCTGGGCTTCCACGCCCTGACTGGCGTCGATCAGCAGAAACGCCCCCTCGCAGGAAGCCAAGGCCCGGCTGACCTCATAGGTAAAATCCACATGGCCCGGGGTGTCGATCAGGTTGAGTTCGTAGGTACGACCATCTTGAGCTGTGTAAGGCAGGGATACCGTCTGGCTTTTAATGGTGATGCCCCGTTCGCGTTCGATATCCATGGTATCCAGGATCTGGTCCTTGAAATCCCTCTCCGAGACCACATCGGTCGCCTGAATCAGACGATCGGAAAGGGTGGACTTGCCATGATCGATGTGTGCGATTATGCTGAAATTTCGAATCTGTTTCATACTTGGTTAGATAGCCGTTCATCCGGCGCGGTCATTCAATGCGCAGTTGACACAATTTGCGAATATAGGTATATTCGCCTAAATATTATATAAAAATCGCCCTTTTAACAGATTACATCAATTCCTGCAACTACGACTTGGAATGACGATGCCTACAGCTTTAGTCCAAGATAATGGATCGAACAACAGAAATCTGGATAATCGTATCCTGATTGTGGACGATGATGATGCCATTCGGGATTCCATGCAGGAGTTCATCGAGCGATCCGGTTTTACCGCATTTTCGGCCGGCAGTGCCGAGGAAGCCATGGAACTGCTCACCAAGGAAGAGGTCCATGTGGCCATTACCGATATCATTCTTCCGGGTCGCGACGGTTTGGAATTGACCGATTACATCAAATCCGGCTACGACATCGATGTGATCGTCATGACCGGGTACAGCGGTGACTATTCCTATGAAGAGGCCATCAACAAGGGGGCCAGCGATTTCGTCTTCAAGCCGGTCCGGTTCGAAGAGCTGCTCCTGCGGCTCAAGCGGGTCTTGAAAGAAAGGCGCCTGACCAAAGAGCGCGCCAAAATGCTCGGTAAGTTACAGAACCTGGCTATCACAGACGGTTTGACAAAGCTCTACAACTCGCGCCATTTCTACAACCAGCTGGACGTGGAAGTGGGGCGCTGCCGGCGCTACAACCACCCCCTGGCCCTGCTGCTGCTCGATATTGACCATTTCAAGAACTACAATGATACCTATGGCCACCTGGAAGGCGACAAGGTTCTGGTGGCAATCGGCCTGCACATTCAAGACTGCCTACGGGCCATGGACTCGGCCTACCGCTACGGAGGCGAGGAGTTCACGGTCATACTTCCGGAGACCAACGGCGAGGAGGCCCGCACTGTGGCGGAACGTATCCGGCGCAAGATCGAATCCGAACCACACAACCCCGATGAGGACGCCAGTGTCGCCGTAACCATCAGTATCGGGGTTACCGAATATGTAAACGGGGAAGATTTCGCGACCTTTGTCCAGCGGGCCGATCAGGCGATGTATTCGTCCAAGACGAAAGGTCGCAATGTCGTGACGATTCAGTATTGATGCGTTCGGCTGAAGCCGGATACATCCGTTTTAAGTTTTAGGTGTTAAGAAAAAATCAAACACGCCCCAAGCAAGCCCTAGTATCCAATCCCAAAGCTATTAAATTCTCTCGAACGCCATATTAGAAACTCTATAAAAAATGGATTTTAGATTCTTTCGAGGGCTATCCTAACCGGCTGGGCGCATCATTATATTTACCTTTAGGAAGAGATCACCCGCCTGGCCGTCCGGAGCTGTTTTCCCCAGGCCTTTCAGGCGCAGCTTCTGGTCTTGATTAACACCGGGTGGGACGGTCACTCTGATCATTCTTCTTTTGTACCCCAGAGGGATGCTTACCAGTTTGCGGGTACCCGTGAAAGATTCGTACGGGGTGATTGCTATCGTACCGTACAGATTCAGTTCCGCCGGGGCCGCTTGGGGTTTAACCACTTGCAGCCGGGTGGTGCGTTTTTTTCCGGTGGCCTGCCGAAGTCGGTCCGACATGCCGACGGACGGCAGCCGCACAAACGCTTTCAGGATTACCATGCCCCCTACAAATCCGCCGATGTGGGCCCACCAGGCCACGCCGCCGCTGCCAGCCTGGCTACCGGCGGCGTTGATAAATTGCAGCACGAACCAGAAACCGAGAAAAATGAAAGCCGGGATTTCAATGAACCAGGGGATAAATAAGATTGGTATAAGGGTGAGGATCTTTGCGTTCGGATGGAGCAGAAAATAGGCGCCCATCACCCCGGCGATGGCACCGCTGGCCCCGATGACGGCCACCGGGGACTGCAGGTTCAAGATCATATGGCTGATACCCGACACCAGGCCGCACAGCAGGTAAAAGACCAGGTAGCGCAGGTGCCCCAAATGGTCCTCCACATTGTCACCGAAGATATACAAAGTCCACACGTTGCCCAGCAGATGCCAGAAACCGCCGTGCAGGAACATAAAGGACAGCCAGGCAAACGCTTGCTGGGGCAGGGTATAGTAGGCGGCAATACGGTCAACCGTGTAACGGGCCGGGACCAGGCCGTAAAGATGGATAAAGCGGTTCAGTTCAGGCCCCTGGGCCATTTCCAGAAGGTACACCACGACATTGATGCCGATCAGGGTCATGGTGACGACCGGGTAATTCCGGGAAGGGACGGTGTCGCGTATGGGTATCACGGAATGGCTTGTTTTACTAAGTTGGCGGTTAATCTCCCGGCGATATCCGCATGCTGATATCAACCGACCGGGCCTGATGGGTGAGGGCACCGACGGAAATGATGTCCACGCCGGTGGCGGCCAAGGACGGGAGTTTTTCCAGGCTGACATTTCCGGAAATTTCCACGATAGCCTGCCGGTCGATCATTTCCACGGCCGCGCGGATTTTATCCAGGTCCATGTTGTCTAGCATGATGACATCCGCGCCGACCTGCAGGGCCTCGGCGACTTCTGCCTGGGTGCTCACTTCAACCTCGATTTTTACAAGATGGGAGGTGTGGGCGCGCACACGCGTAACAGCCGTGGTGATGCTGCCGCAGGCGGCAATGTGGTTGTCTTTTATCAGCACCCCGTCATACAGGCCCATACGATGGTTGGTGGCGCCGCCTATCCGCACGGCATATTTTTCAAGTGCGCGCCATCCGGGAGTTGTCTTGCGAGTGTCAACGAGCTTTACCGGGTGCGCCTGCACGGCTTCAACATAGGGACGGACATGGGTGGCAATGCCGGACAGGCGCTGCAGGAAATTCAAGGCCGTGCGCTCACCGTAGAGCAGGGACCTCAATTTTCCGGCCAGGCTCAATATGCCCGCACCCGCCTTTAGCTGGTCTCCATCCGCACAATGGGTGTTGATTTCCAGGTCCGGGTCCAGGTCCGTAAATACCTGCACAGCCACATCCAGGCCGGCCAGGATCAGGGGCTGTTTGGCGATGATCTCGGCCGTGCCGGTCTTTTCCCGGGAGACCAGGTTGTCGGTAGTAATATCGCCGGGGCCGATATCTTCTGCCAGGGCGGTTTCGATAAGCTGTTTTACAGAGCGCATCAGACCATGCCTTTCAAGCGTTCTTTGCTCGCCTGAAGTTTCTCCTGCTTTTCCGTCAATACCCGGTGTTTCGTGCGTACTTTCTCGATGACCTCGGCCGGGGCCTTGCCCAGGAAACCCTCGTTGGACAGCTTTTTGGAAACGCCCTGCAGTTCCTTGTCAATCTTGGCAATTACCTTGTCCAGACGGGCGGCTTCCATGGCAAAATCGATAATGCCTTCCAGGTTCACCAGAACGGTGGCGCCTTCCACGATAACCGCCGCCGAGGTTTTGGGCTTGTCCGCCGGGACGGATATGTCCAGGGACGCCGCCCGGGCGAGATTGCAGATCAGGTCCGTATAAGTCGCCAGGGTTTCCCGCTGGGTATCATCCGGTGATTGGATCTGAACTGCCAGCTCCATGGACGGGGCAATATTCATCTCGCCCCGGATATTGCGGATGCCGGTAATGATCCCCATGACCAGGTGCATGTCGGCCTCGGCCCGATCGTCGCGGACAACACCCGCAGTGTCACCGTCCGGGTAGGCGGCCTGCATGACCGAACCCTCGGTACCGGGTAGTTTATGCCAGATTTCTTCCGTAACAAATGGCATCAGGGGATGTAAAACCACGATGGTGTCCTTGAGGACCCGGTAGAGCACGTTCAAAGTGGTCTGTTTGCTATCTTCGTCCCCGCCGTAAAGAGCCGGCTTGATGGCTTCCAGGTACCAGTCGCAGAACTCATGCCAGATGAATTTGTACAGCGCACCGGCCGCCTCGTTGAACTTGTAGTCATCCAGGGCGGCAGCGACTTTGCCGCCGAGGCGGCTCAGGCGCGACAGGATCCAGCGATCGGCCAAAGTCAGTTTGCCGCGCTCAATTTCACCACCGGCCGTATCAATATGCATCAACGCAAACCGGGCGGCATTCCAGAGCTTGTTGACAAAATGCCGGTACCCCTCCACGCGCTTTTCGGACATTTTTACATCCCGGCCCTGAACCGCGAATGCCGCAAGGGTGAACCGGAATGCATCGGTCCCATAGGACTCAATGACCGTCAGCGGATCGATGACATTGCCCTTGGACTTGCTCATCTTCTTGCCTTTTTCGTCGCGTACCAGGGCGTGGACGTAGACATCCCTGAACGGGATATCGTCCATGAAGTGGATGCCCATCATCATCATGCGGGCCACCCAGAAAAAGAGAATATCAAACCCGGTTACCAAGACCGACGTGGGATAGAAGGTTTTCAGCAGATCGGTTTCCTCCGGCCAGCCCATGGTGGAAAAAGGCCACAGGGCGGACGAAAACCAGGTGTCAAGTACATCGGTATCCTGCACCATGTCCGTGCCCTCGCAGTCGGGGCAGCTTTCCGGCGCCTGCACGGCCACCACCATCTTACCACAGCCCGAGCAGGTCCAGGCCGGAATCTGGTGGCCCCACCAGATCTGGCGGGAGATGCACCAGTCCCGGATATTCTCGAGCCAGTCATAATAGGTCTTTTCCCAGGTCTGGGGTATGATACGGGTCTGTCCGGTCTTGACGGCCGCAATAGCCTTGTCGGCCAGGGGTTTGGCTTTTACAAACCACTGCCGGGACAGGTTCGGTTCAACGATTTCCTTACAGCGGTAGCAGTGGCCCACACTGTGTTGATAGGGCTCTATTTTTTCAAGCAGCCCCTCTGCCTCGAGGGCTTTGACCACCGCGTCGCGGCAGGCAACCCGATCCAAACCCTCGAATTGACCGGCCTCCGCCGTCATGAAACCATTGTCGTCGATGGCTTTGACGGCGGGCAGGTCGTGTTTGCGTCCCAGTTCGAAATCGTTGGGATCGTGGGCCGGGGTAATCTTCAGCCCCCCGGTTCCAAAACTCATGTCAACGTAGCTGTCCCGAATGATGGGGATTTTTTTGTTCAGTAAAGGCAGGGTCACATACGCGGCAGGAAGATCGGCATAGCGCTCATCCTCCGGATGAACGGCCACGGCCGTGTCCCCCAGCATGGTCTCCGGCCGCGTGGTCGCCACCACGATATAGCCCTCGCCTTCCGCGTAAGGGTACCGGATATGGTAAAGATGGCCGTCACGCTCCTCGTGTTCCACTTCCAGGTCGGCCAGGGCCGTGTGGCAGCGGTGACACCAGTTGATGATATAGTCTCCTTGGTAGATCAGCCCCTCTTGGTAGAGCTTTACAAAAACCTTGCGGACAGCCGCAGACAGGCCATCGTCCATGGTAAACCGTTCGCGTTGCCAATCACAGGAGGCTCCGAGACGCTTGAGTTGATTGATGATAGCATTGCCGGATTGGTGCTTCCATTCCCACACTTTTTCGATGAAGTTTTCCCGGCCGACCTCATGTCGGGTCAGACCTTCTTCGGCCAACTGCCGTTCGACCACGTTTTGGGTGGCGATACCGGCATGGTCGGTCCCCGGCATCCAGAGGACATTATCGCCCTTCAGGCGGCGGTACCGGCAGAGCACATCCTGCATGGTGTTGTTCAGGGCATGACCCATATGGAGAACGCCGGTTACATTGGGTGGTGGTATGACGATCGAGTAACTCGGCTGGGGGCTGGTATCCGCAGCTGCGAAACGTTGGTCCTGTTCCCAAGCGGCGTACCACTTTTTCTCAACATTTCCGGGTTCATACCCCTTTTCCAGCATGTCAGCGCACATCTTTTTTCGCTCCTTGCTCCTGCAAATTGAAATCAGTACTCGTTCTCGAAACTCTCAAAAGAAACCATTTTGAACCGTTTGTCAATCCGTATGAAAAGAAAGCGGGGATTATTCAGCTAATCCCCGCTCAATACTTAACCGTCTGCTATTTTTTGCGTAATTTAAACGAAGCGGTCTCAGAAGGCGATTTTTGCGAGATGGGTTTTAATCTTCGTCTATCAGCATATCTCTCAATCGAGAGATTTCACTTTTAACCGCTTTTTCAACAACGGACATCAGGATTTGCTCGATCTTGCCGGCAAAGGCTTTTTCAACTGCTTTTTCGAGAGCGACCTCCAATTGACCGGGGTCTAGCACAATTGCGTCTGCCGCTGCCGGGCCCGCGGGTGTCTCTTCTGCGGCGGTGTCCGGCTGGGCGGGATGCAATTCCTCGGTATCCAGAGCTTCTTCTTCTTCTTCATAAGCCCCCTCAATCTCCATGCCTAGGTCGAAATCATCTTCCTCTTCATATTCCTCTTCGATCTCTTCATCGAGGACTTCCTCATCCAAGTCCACGATTTCGGCCAGGGATTCGCTTTCTTCCTCAGGTGCCGCGGCGGTTTCTTCCATGGGTAAATCCTCTTCTTCTTCCGGTGACTGATCTGCTGAAGGTGTCTCTTCAGCATCAGGTTCAATTTCTACGGTTTCTTCTTCCGGGGCCTCTTCTTCGACTGCGGCCACCGTTTCATCCGCAGCTTCAGTTGGTTGATCTGCCTGCGGCGCTCCAACCGCAAGCGCGTCGGCCAGATCGATCACTTCTTCTTCCGGGGCCTCTGGCGTCGGGCTAGCGCCGGCTTCGGCCTCTTCCTCGGTGGCGGTCCCTTCAAGGCGATCGCTAAGATCGATGACCTCGGGCTCCGGTTCGGCAGTTTCAATTGTCGCGGCCAGGTCGATGATTTCGGCTTCGTCCGGCTCAACTTCTACTGGCACATCCAGTTCAACGATTTCCTCTGCTACAATTTCAGGCGTCGCCGCTTCTTCGGTAATTTCCACAATATCGTCTGCCACGATTTCAGGCTCGGCTACCTCTTCGGCCAGTTCGACGACCTCCTCTGCCACGATTTCGGGCGTCGCAGCCTCTTCAGTGAGTTCGGCAACATCGGCGGCCAAGATTTCAGGCTCGGCAACCTCTTCGGTCAGTTCGACGATCTCTTCCCCAGCTTCCTGGATTTCCACTGCCTCAGTCAGGTCTAAGATTTCCTCGGCCTCCGGTGAGTCTGCTTTCTGGGTTAGATCGACCACACCTTCATCGGCAGGTGGGGCTACTTTTTGGGTCAGGTCCACGACGCCGTCGTCGGTTTCAGGTGCGGCGACCTTCTGGGTCAGATCCACGACGCCGTCGTCGGTTTCAGGTGCGGCAACCTTCTGGGTCAGATCCACGACGCCATCGTCTGTTTCAGGTGCGGCGACCTTCTGGGTCAGGTCCACGACGCCGTCGTCGGTTTCAGGTGCGGCGACCTTCTGGGTCAGGTCCACGACGCCGTCGTCGGTTTCAGGTGTGGCGACCTTCTGGGTCAGGTCCACAACGCCGTCGTCGGTATCAGGTGTGGCGACCTTCTGAGTCAGGTCCACGACACCATCATCCGTCCCCGGTCCCGCTACCTGATTCGTCAGGTCAATTACACCTGCAACGCTATCCTGATCGGAAATCTTCTGGGTTAGATCGACTATTTCTTCTTCACCCGCTGGGTCCTTTGGCACAACTTTCGTCAGATCGATGATTTCATCTTTGTCAGTCATGCATCCCCCAAACTTGTCGGTCTATGAAATGGCAGCTTTGCTAAATTGCTATAATTTGTGCAATATTAACAACTTGCTTTGCTTATGTCAAGCCGGTTTACCATCTGGAGAGGTTTTAAACGCAGTATTTCTTCTAAGGGTTTGACTATCACCGCAAAAGGACGAGGAGCAACAGCCCCTTTACAGATTGTGACCCTGGCGGTAGAGTACGGCTCAGGCTATTTTTCAAGCTACCCAAAAAGGCCATACAGCAATGCGACGATTCAAGATAAACGCCGGGGCGATCAAGGATAACACCTGCGTCATATCCGGTCCGGAGGCCAACCACATGATCAATGTGCTGCGGCTAAAAGCAGGCGATCGGGTTTTGCTGTTCGACGGTACCGGTAGGGAATATGCAGCGGACATCCAAGCGCTTTCAAGCGGGGAGGTGCAGCTGTCCGTGCTCAACAGTCGGCCGGGGGTGGCTGAATCGCCGGCGCGGATTACGGTGACTCAGGGATTTTTGAAAGACAAGAAAATGGACACGCTCATTCGCCAGCTGACTGAACTGGGTATCAATCGCTGGGTACCATTCTTCGGTGTCCGTTCGGTGGCGCGTCCCGATGCCGCCAGGCTGGCTAATCGCGAAATCCGGTGGCGCAAGATTGCAAACGAAGCCCTCAAACAATGCCGCCGAACGCAATCGCCAACGATAGAGCCCGCTGCCGATTTCAGCGCAGTGCTGCAGTTGGCGGCGTCCGCCGCTGTAAAATTGATTTTCTGGGAGGCTGAGTCGACCCCCTTGCGGATTGACGCCTCCGGCGCAATATCGAAAGGGGACGTATTTATGATTCTGGGACCCGAAGGTGGATTTACCGAGAACGAAATCGAGCAGGCTCGCCGGGCCGGTTTCAAATCCGTCAGCCTGGGGCCCCGCATTTTACGGGCCGAAACCGCAGCCCTGGCTGCCAGTGCGTTGGCCCAGTTTCTCTTCGGTGACCTGGGGGACGGTCAAGGTTGACCCCGGCTGGATTTTCCCCACGCCTCTCGGTAATCCAGTCATTATAAACCTGGTTTTCAGGGTCTGGTATAGGTATTTGGCTGCGCCGTAAAAGCATATTCTCGCGCAGAGGCGCTGAGGCGCAGAGAAAACCAGATGGCTTCCGGCTTCGCCGGTTAAACCCAAAAGACATTTGATGCGCTGCGGTTGAAAAGGTTTTTCGCACGTTAGTGCGACGAAATCCTGGTTTTGATGTTCTCTGCGTCTCTGCGCCTCTGCGCGATGCATGGTTTTTCCATGTTATTTTGGCAAATTTGCGTCGTATCAGCGCGAGATGATTTTCCAGTTCCGGTGCAGCGCCGTCCGCCGCAGGCGGGGGGTTGGTGACACGGCCACGGGATGGCCCACTGCTGTGAACAATTGCATATCGGCATGGTGGTCGGAGTAGACGTAGGAAGCAGCCAAGTCCATGTTCAGCCTGTGGGCCAGGCGAGCGGCCCGATCGGCTTTATACTGACCGACGCACACGGGCCCCGCTGTTCGCCCGGTGAACAAACCCCCTGAATCGATTTCCAGTTCGGTGCAGAGAATATGCGCTATGCCCAGTTCAGCCGCCATCGGCTGAATCAGATGATGCAGCGAAGCGGAGAGGATGACCGGCAGATGCCCCCTTTGCCGATGTACGCGTACCAGGTCCGCCATGGCGGACGACAATCGGCGGCCTATCACTTCCCGGTACAGATCTTCAACCCATTCCGCCGGCCGGTCAGTCGGCAGGCCCCGGTAGATCCGCAGACAGGTTCGCACCATGCGGTCGGCCCCGATTAAATCCCGCTTGAAAAGAAAATTTGCGATCAAGATCGGAACCAGCGTCAGGTAGGCAATTTGGCGGCGTTTGACCAGGAATTCGATTTCCAGGCCCTGGCTGTCACCGTTGATGAGGGTATTGTCGAAGTCGAAAAAGGCTGCGGTCCTGGTAGCGGGGATGTCTTGTGTTTTCTCATTTGGTTGCATGGCAGCGCCACCATAGAGCAATGGCGGGCAAAGGTCAAAACCGTATCAAGCGAAATGGAGGGTTAAAAACCGTTGACAGTGCCGGCCACTTTTTGTACTGACTGGTCAGTATAAAAAATACATTTCGTCCATTATGAATCGGGAGAAATTGCACCATGCGCAATTCAGCTGCTTACGCCATATCGGAATGGCCGGATACGGAGACGATCCTGACGGCCCTCAAACAACTGGTCAGCCAGCCCATGCGTCCCCTCAAAAGAGAGGGCATGGCCGCGGTCATGCGGTACTTCGACGATCAATGCCCGCGGTCGCGTGCTTTGACAACGGAAGCCAGCCGCTACATTCCCGGGGGCGTCCAGCACAATTTGGCTTTCAATTACCCATTTCCGATTGCGATTGCCAAAGCCCAGGATGCCTGGTTGTGGGACGTGGACGGCAACCGGTACATTGACTTTCTGCAAGCTGGCGGCCCCACCATACTCGGCAGCAATTACCAGCCGGTACAGAAAAAAGTACTGGCGCTGATTGAAGAATGCGGTCCGGTTACCGGGCTCTTTCACGAATACGAACTGAAGCTGGCCCGGTTGATAAACCGCCACATGCCGAATGTCGAGATGTTCCGGATGCTAGGCAGCGGCACGGAGAGCGTTATGGCCGCGATTCGGGCCGCCCGGAATTTCACCGGCCACGCCACCGTCATTAAAGTGGGCGGCGCTTACCACGGCTGGAGCGACCAGATGGTTTTCGGCCTGCACATTCCCGGAACGGCAAATTTCGAGGCCCATGGTATTCCCTCCGGCTGTCTGGAAACTACCCGGGAAGTGTATCCCAACGATATCGATGGGCCCGGCGGCCTGCGAGCGTTGCTGACTGAAAATGCCGACAATGGCGGAACGGCTGCCGTCATCGTCGAACCTTTGGGGCCGGAGAGTGCGACCCGGCCGGTGATGGCGGATTACAACCGCAAGGTGCGCGAATTGTGCGATGAGTTCGGGGCCATGCTGATCTTCGACGAGGTGGTAACGGGCTTTAGGGTCGGTCTGGGCGGGGCCCAGGGCTATTTCGACGTGAAACCCGATCTGACCGTTTTTGGCAAATGTGTGGCCGGCGGCTACCCGGCCGCCGGCGGCCTGGGAGGTCGCCGGGATGTCATGTCCACTCTGGCCGCCGGGCTCGAGTCCGGCAAGCCGCGGGTTTATGTCGGTGGGACTCTGGCGGCCAACCCGTTGAGCTGCGCGGCCGGATACTACGCCATCAAGGCGATTGAAAAAACACAGGCCCACCTGAAGGCTGGTCGGGCCGGTGATCGGCTCTGCCGGGGGTTGCAGTACCTCATCGACAAATACGACCTGCCTTTTGTGGTCTTCAACCATGGTTCGATCTGTCACCTGGAGACATCGGGGGTCATGCTCCTTGACGTTGATAATCCCAACATCTTCGAAGAAATCGGGCCACGAAAGCACATGATGGAAGAGATGGGGGCCGCCTTCATGGCCGCCGGCCTGGTCACCCTGGCCGGCAGCCGGCTATATACGTCCATGGCGGATAATGACGACGTGATCGACGACGCGCTGCGGCGCTTCGAGCAGGTGTTTCAACAGGTTGAAGGCGTGGCTTGAATTGCATGCCGAACGGCTGAAAGGAGGGCATGTGAGCCAGACAGCGTTGGTACTTGCACATGATGTCGGTACAACCGGGAATAAAACCTGTCTTTTCCGCATCGGTGAAACCGTTGACATGCTCGCCAGCCATCTCGCCGAATATCCCCTCTACATGACTGCCGACGGCGGTGCGGAGCAGAAGGTGGAAGAGTGGTGGCAGGCGATCTGCAGCAGCACCCGCACGATCCTGGAGAGCACCCGTACGGACCCGGCTGCTATCGACGGCATGGCCTTTTGCTGCCAGATGCAAGGTTCCATCGTGGTCGATGACCAGGGCCGCGCGCTGCGCAATCCAATGATCTATATGGATGGACGGTCGACCCGGCAGATCGAGCGCCATCTCTACCACGGCCTGCTGCGCATCAGCGGCTGGAACGCGTTCAAGACCCTGTACTCCCTTTTGGTGACCGGCGGTCTGGCGGCCACGGCCAAGGACCCACTATGGAAATACCACTGGGTCCGCGACAACGAACCGGACCTTTTTGCCAAGGTGCATAAGTGGCTGGATGTCAAAGATTTTCTGGTTTTGCGCTGCACCGGCAATTATGCCATGACGCAAGATTCGGCGCACCTGACCTTCATCTACGATACCCGTCCCGGCAAATTTGGCTGGCACCAGGGCCTCGGCCGACTTTTTAAAGTGAATCCCGACCATCTGCCGCCGGTGGTGCAAGCCACCGACCGGGTCGGTGAACTAACCGAGCAGGCCGCCCGGCAGATGGGGCTGCGGCCGGGGATACCGGTTTTCGGGGGCGGAGGGGACACCTCACTCACCGCTATCGGGGCCGGTTGCCTGGCGCCCAATGACACCCATATCTATGTGGGCACGTCGGGTTGGGTCCTGGCCAATGTGAAAAAGCGGATGGTCGATATCAACAACTTTATCGCCTCCATCCTTGGGGCTATTCCCGGTACGTACAACTATATAGCCGAGCAGGAGACATCCGGGGTCTGCCTGCAGTGGGTGCGGGATCATCTGGCGCGGGATGAAATAGGCGTCTATCTGGAAGACATGGCCACCGCCGGTCCGGAGGAAGAAATCGGGCATCTCTACGAGCTGCTCAACCGGGAAGTGGCCAAGGCGCCCCCCGGAGCGGGCGACCTGATTTTTACACCCTGGCTGCACGGCAATCGGTCGCCACGGGAAGATGCCTTTGCCCGGGGGATGTTCTTCAATATCGGCCTGAATACCAGCAAGCGCATGATGGTGCGGGCGGTATTGGAGGGGGTTGCCTTTCACAAGCGCTGGATGCTGGAAGCCATGGAAAAGAAGATTCCCCATCAGGCCAGGGTGCGGTTTGTCGGTGGGGGTGCCAAATCCGAGGTCTGGTGCCAGATCATGGCGGACGTGACCGGTCGGCATATTGAAACCGTGGAAAATCCGCAAGATGCGGGCACCCTGGGAGCGGCCATTGTCTGCGGAGTCGGGCTGAGACTGATCCCATCTTTTGAAGCCGCAAAAAATTTGATCCCGGCCGGACGGACCTATGTGCCGCGCGAGGAATATAAACCCCGGTATGATCGCCTCTTTGAAACCTTCAAAGCCCTCTACGGGCAGAATCGCAAACTGTTTGCCGGCCTGAATAACCGGCCGGCTAGCCGAGGAGATATAAATGGGTAAATACGACCAAGCGAAAAAAGATGTACTGGCGTGCACTCAGTGGCTGTCTGAGCATGGCTATTTCGGGGCCCTTCGGGGAACCGGCGGCAATGTTTCGATGCGGATAGCAGGTAAACAGGCCGTCGCGGTGACCCCGTCCACCCTTCCTTACCGGGAGCTGAGCTTCACCGACATCTGTATCGTGGATTTTGAATTGCAACCCATTGAAGGGGACCTGCCGCCTTCAGTAGAAACCGGCATGCACATTGCGGTCTACCGGAGCCGCCTGGATGTGAATGCCGTGGTCCACACCCACCAGGTGAAAGCCAGCGTCCTGTCCCTGATCGACACCCCCCTGCCGGCGCTGTACGACGAGGTGGCGCTGCACATCGGCCCCGAGGTGGCCGTCGTGCCGTACGCCCTATCCGGTACGCCCGAACTGATTGCCAACGTCACGGCAAAACTGGCCAACAACTGTCACGGCTACATCCTGCAAAACCACGGAGCCTTGAATCTGGGGGAGACCCTGGAAAAGGCCTGGCTCAACGTTGAGTTGCTGGAGAAGACTGCGGAAACCTACCTGGCGGCACTCTCCACCGGCCGGGAAATCACACCTTTGCCGACGGATATCGTCGACCTGCTGGTAATCCTGCGCAAGGACGCCCAAGACAAAGCGATAGCCAAAAACCATGAATTGTTGGAGACGTGATGGGTTCTAAGACCGTGCTACCCGGAAAGAAGAGAGACCGTATTTTGCAAGCCGCGGTGAAGGTATTTTCGCAAAAAGGGTTTCACCGGGCCCGGATGGACGAGATAGCGGAAAAAGCGGAAGTGGCCAAGGGCACCCTGTACTATAATTTCGCCAGCAAGTCGAAGCTGTTTTCGGCCGCGGTAACCGAAGGGATTGAGACAATCGTGGCCCAGATCCAGGCCCAACTGGCTGAGGACATGCATTTTGAAAAACATTTCCGCAAACTTATCGCGTGCAATGTCGATTTATACTTGCAACACAGCGATCTGGCCCGGATCGTTTTCAACGAAGTCTCCAGCGGGATCGACAGCGACATCCTGGCCGACATCCACCGCGCCCGCAACCGATATATCGACTGCGTGGCAAGTCAGCTGGACAACGGTCGCCGGACCGGGCACATCAAAGACATGGACCTGCACCTGACGGCCGTGGCCCTGGTGGGCATGCTGGACAATCTGTGCAACCTGCACCTGCAAAACCCGCGGAGCGTGGGACGGGACCAACTGGTCAACCTGCTGGCTGAGTTACTGCGCTCGGGGTTGGCCACCCGCTAGCCGCCCCCCACTCAATAAACCGGCGAGACACCGGCAGCGGTATCTCGGCCTCTGCAGCCGGCACACCACTGCTGGAGGTTGGACTGAGTCAGCTATTGGGCACAACAGGATGGCTGGGCGCTGCCCCCGGCACCGCCGCCACGGTTTTGCCCGGGAACGGCGCCGTAACCGGGAACGATCTTTTTCATGGCGATGACAAACTGCAGGTATTTCTGGTTGAATTTGCCCTTGAGGTCACTCAAGTCACTCTGCAGTTCTCCGGCGCGTCCAGCGTCTGGGGCCGGTTTGGCCAACTCTGCCGCCAGGGCGCCTTGTTTTTCAACTATGGACGCACGTAAGTTTTGGGTGGCGTTGTAAAAAGCCTCTTTTTCACGCCGGATGTCTTCGATTTGGGCGGCCCTGAGGCCGGTATCATAACCGCCGCAATCGCCGCCCCCGCAGCCGCCGTAGCCACTGGCACCGTAAGAGCAGCCGCCTTTGTAAGGAGCGCTTTGGGAGCCCGGACCAGCATTCACCCAACTGCCCGCCAGCAGGAGGGCTCCCAGGACCAGGATCAGGATCAGAAACGTTTTCGGTTTGGTTGACATGTGCTCTCCTTTCTATCTTGATAATCAATTGGCGTGCAATTGTTCGTCCGTGATCTTTCCGTCCGACACGGTCAGCAGGCGGTTCGCGTAACGCGAGCACTCGTGGCTGTGGGTAACCATCACAATGGTGGTGCCCGCCAGGTTCAGTTTTTGCATCAGCTCCATGATCTCCCGGCTGGTGCGGGTATCGAGGTTGCCGGTGGGTTCGTCCGCGAGAATCACCGGGGGCCGGTTCACGATGGCCCGGGCGATGGCCACCCGCTCTTTTTCACCGCCGGATATCTGGCTGGGCAGCCGTTCCGCCTTGTCTTCCAGGCCGACGTTGGCCAGGGCTTCCAGGGCCATCTCCTTTTTCTCCTGGCGGCTGATCTTGAGCGCCGTCAGGGGCAGCATGACGTTTTCGACCACCGTCAGGTAAGGCATCAGGTGAAAACTCTGGAAAACGAATCCTAAAAATTCACGCCGAAAATCCGCCCGTTTTTCCTGGTTAAGACCGTACACATCGATATCATCCACCAGGTAGCGACCGGTCGACGGCTCGTTCATGGCGCCCATGATGGACAAAAGGGTGGATTTCCCGGCTCCCGATTCACCCATGATGGCCACAAACTCACCCAGTTCAATGGAGAGGTTAATATCCTCCACGGCTGTCACGGCGGCGTTGCCGGTCCCATATTGTCGGGACAGGTTAGTGCTGGCAATGTAACTCATGATCTTTCCTCCTAAAGGGTGTGCAGGGCTTCATTGGGATCCAGGCGGGCCGCCATCAGGGCCGGGTAGGCACTGGCAAGCAACCCCAGGACGATAGCCAGGACCACCGACCCGCCGAACAGGGTCATGTTCAGGGGAACCCCGACGCTGCTTTTTTCCATAAAAAACTGGAAGAATATCCAGGTACCACCATATCCTGCCCCATACCCCAGCAGGCCAGCCAGGGCCGAAATAATGGCGGCTTCGATGAAGATAATCCGCATGATATGGATCCGCCGGAATCCGATAGCCCGGAAGATGCCGATTTCGCCGGTTCTCTCCCTGACACTGCCCATCATGGTGACCAGGACCACCAGGCTGCCCACCAGCAAGACCACCGCGCTGGTGCCGTAGGAGAATTTCTTGAAACGGTGCAGGGTCTCCATGCGGCCTTTGACCACCTGCTGGATCGCCATTACCCTGGCACTGGGCAGGGCGCCTGAAATCTGGCGCACCATCTCGGTGATGGGGCAGGCGTTGCAAAGGGCGGCGACTTCCACCATGGAGATCAGGCCGGCCTTGTTGAGAATCTTCTGGGCGGCCGGAATCCTCGAGAAAATCAGGTGGTCGTCCTGGGAGCCGGTCGGTTCCAGAATACCGGACACCCGATAATCAATGCCCTCCAATCTGAGGCGGTCATTGCGAGCCACGTTGAGAATCCGGGCGGCTTCACTACCGATTATGATTTCATCGGGATCGGGGGTGCGCCCTTGCAACCGCCACCAGGGCTTCAGGATCAGGGCGGCCTCGAAATCGACGCCGGCCAGCAGGACCCGCTTATCCCCGATATTGACGCCACCGAGGACCACGGGACCCACGGCCGCCACGTTGGCGGCGTTTTTGATCTGCCCGATCGCGGCCAGATCTTGCTGGTTGATTTCCTGCATTTCAAACGAGATCCCGCCCAGGGAAAGGCCGCCGTACGTGAGCGGCAGGTTGTCGGTTTTCGGGACCGCCAGGATGTTGGCCCCGTATTTTTCAAGCTTCATGTTGATGTCGGCGGTCATGGTCCGGGTAAAACTGATCAGGGCCACCACCGTGGCGACCCCGATCATCAGGCCGACCAGGATGAAAGCCGCTTTGGCCTTGCGCCGCGACATGTTTTTTACAGCAATTTCGGTGAGTGTCATGATCAGACCTTTTTAGCAAAATTGAAGTAACGGATGCCTTCCACGATGTCCGCTTTCTGGATGATCAACGTATCGCCTTCAATGCGGCGATTCAAAGGCGCCGGATTGCACCCCCCTTTGATCTCGTTGATCCGGATCGAGTCGAATTTGCGCCCACAGTTGCGGCAGATCATCTGGTCGCCCACCTGGACATAGCCTTTGCCGGCCGGCCAGCAGACGTCACAGGCATCGAAGGCGGCCCTAATCACACCATCGGAACTTTTCAAAATGAAATAGGTGATGGTCTGGTTGCCGACAGTATAGCGGTAATGCCGCGCCTTGCCGTCATCAAACAGATGGACGGCATATTGCAAATGGTCCGAATCTGGTGCGGAGCTGACGCCGGTGGTGCTGCCGGAGCCGCTATTACCGGACGGCACCAAAGTGTACATGGCCGCCCCGGCGGCGATGAATACCGCACACACGGCGATCGCGATCAGGGGCAGTTTGGAACTTTTGCCTTCATTGAGGACCGCGGCTTTTTTTGCGGACCGGATTTCAACACTTGTCATTTTTCTTTTCTTTTTGGACATGGAGTTACTCCTCGTAACTATTTGAAATTGTGTTTAAATACTCTGTCACTCATTGCCAAAGGCATTAGTAGCGGTGGTTACCGATTTAGCTCGGTGCAACAGCTTATGAATTGGCGATTCATTCAGATGGGTATGGGGCCGAAATGACCGGGGCCTTCCTATTCACCGGTGGTATGGCGACCCATCCATGGTTTGATAGGGTGGCGCGGTGTTAACAGAGAAAAGACTGGTTGGCTAGGTAGATAGGACCGGGTCTTGGGCGAATTTCCAGATGGGAATGTCTGGAACCGGAGCCGGGCGGTCTGTGTTGGCCATCTCTGGCGGAAACAATGATCCCGTCCTGGATTTGCTGATCGTCTCCGGTAGTGACGACATGGGTAAGCGCGTATGCCTGCGGGGTCTGGTCCCCAGTGGCTTGAAAGGTACAGGCACAGGTGGTCTCCACCGGAATTTCAGCCGGGCAGCAACCGTCACCCACTATTACGGGTTGCTGGTCACCTGGGTTGGGCACCATATCTTCGGCACAATTCCCACAGCAGTCATGCCCGGCCAACGCGCTGACCCCGGTGAGGGCCGTGAGAAAACATATCAGCACGAACGCTGCAGCGTATTTATTTATGTGGCGGTATCGTCGCATAAACTCACTGTCCAGAGAAAAACCTAACTGGAAAATTAAAATTGATTTCTCAATCTGTCAAGGATAAATTGCGTAGGAGTGTAAATTATTGATATAATGCTTAAAAGCAATGCACACCGGGACTCGCGGAAACCTGGGCGAGGTGTCACAGTGTGGTATCTCAGAAGGTTTTGTATTTACAGTATAATTCGCCTCTTAACGCATCTTAAACAGATGGGCGGTTCCTGTGCCGTTATCGCCGGTCAGCAGAAGAAAGCGGCCGGTTTTGGGCTTAGAGGGAGCCATCCAGTTCTGCGGCCACATCCCGTCCGCAGGCCCGGCAGCGTTGGGCCCCCCGGAAAAGCGGGCTACCGCATTGCGAACAGTAGTAGCGCTCGCATTCAGCCCGGGCCCAGGCCGTGCTGCCGGCTTCATCTCCAAGGGCGGCTACCTTCTCCCGCCACAAGGGGATGGCCCGTTTTATCACTCGTTTACCGGTTTCCAGACCAAAATTTTCGACCAGGTCGCAGGGCCAGTCGTCACACTGGTGACAGGAGTAGTAGCCCTTTGCGCGGATACATTTACGCAGGTCGCAATGCTGGCAATACAGGTACAAGCAATCGGGCGGATCCGACTGCATGCAGCCCCGGCATTCGGTCTCTTCGGGTTTGGTTCCGTACAGCCCACCCATGACGGATTTGAATTTTTCATTGTTATCGCGGGTGGCGATGTAGACGCCACAGGTGCCGCAATACAACCCGCAGGGGGCCCTGAGATGTTTGTCTTTAAATTCTTCTTCGGTCCAGCCTTTCATATTTTCTGTCCTTTTCTGTGCGGTTCTGTTCGGGTAGTTCCCAGCCGATATAAATGGTATGTCTGCAACAATGCTCTATAGTGAGGAAAAATCCGAAATAAGAATTTCGAATTTCGTGCTTCGTATTTGCGGCGTTCGCCTTGAGAACATTCCGAAATTAGTTAACTTAAATAAATTGATAATGAAGCACGCCGAATTTGTTTATCTTTCTGGTGGAACACAAAACTATGATGTTTGCGGGCCCAGCTTTACCGCTGTGCCGTATACCAGCAGTTCGGCTGCGCTGCCTACCACGCTGGTCGTCATATACCGTACGTTGATCACGGCATCGGCGCCCAACTCCGCCGCCTGGGTCTGCATACGGGCGGTAGCAGTGGCCCGGGCCTGACCCATCATCTGGGTATACTCGGTCAGTTCGCCGCCCAGGATCAGCCGCACGATGGCAGACAGGTCTTTCCCGAGCCAAACCGCAAAGACCGTGTGCCCCTGGACCAGGCCAAGCACCTGGGCTATTTTACGCCCGGGCAATTGGTCCGAGTTCAGAAGCAGCATCCCATTGTCTGCCGCATTTGGGTCCGACTCGGGGGCCTGGCCAGCGTGCGCCATCTGCTCGACCGCCAGGGTTAGCAGTACCAATAAGATGCCCCCCAGGAGGCTGAAAACAGCCAAGCGCAGCCACCAGGGAATAACCGGGTCTTCGGCCACGACGACGTGCCACGGTATACCGATAAAAACAGTGGTAAAGAGACCAGCGACAAACGCCAGCGAGCCAATTTGTCTTAAAAACCGCATGGTGCCCCCTTTTTCCGTTGCGATCATTGCGTTTACCCAGCTGCCGAATGTCAGAGATTCTAATTCATCTTGCGGAGATTGAGCAGGGCCCAATACAGCCCTTTTACGACTTCCGCCATTTTGGTGAAATCCAACGTTTCAATGCCATCGGAAGGTTCATGATAATGGGGATTACGGTAGAACGCGGTATCCGTTATCATGACGGCCGAATACCCGAATTTCCAGTAATTCAGGTGGTCCGAAAAGTCCACCCCCGGCAGAATGGCCGGTGCTTTGAGGCTTTCAACGGGCAGATCAGACAGGGCCAGGGTGTCTCGAAAATGGTTGACCAGTCTGCGGCTACTGAAATTTCCCACCACACCGATGAAATTGCCCCGAGTAGGGTAGAAAATCTTCATGAAAGGCAAGGGATATTCCTGAGATTTGGGGGCCTCTGTATAGTAGCCGATCATTTCCAGACTGACCATGCCCAGAATTTTGGCGCCGGTCGCATGTAGCGATTGGGCATGAATGTAGCTGCCCATGTATTTCGAACGGAAGACGGGCGGCTCTTCCAGGGTGTAGGCGACAAAATCAATCCGGAAATCGATCGGCGGGGCATGCTTTTTAAAGAGGCCGGCTACGGCCAGCAATCCGGCAACCGCAGAGGCGTTGTCATCCGCACCCGGCTGATCTCCGCAGACGTCATAGTGAGCGCCCAGCACGAAGCGGGGCGCCTTTTCAGGACCGTAGGATGCCAGAATGTTCTTGTAGCTGCGTCCATCGACGTCAAAGCGCTGCTCGACCGGACGATATCCCTGGGCTGCAAAGCGATCGTAGATATATTCGGCCACCCGGTCCAATGAGATAACGTTGCGGTAATGGCGGGGCGGATATACGCTGGTCAGTTGCTGTACAACGTTATACAGTTCCTGTTGATCGACCGCCACCGCAGGGTGCTCGTAAGGGATGTCGGCAGACATACAGCTCCCGGTTGCCAGTGTGATCACCGTTGCCAGTATAAAGTGTTTCAAGTCCAGATAGGGGTCCTTGTATACCCAGCCGGCCTTGGGACAACGATGCTCAAGTTCCGGTCTGGTCGATTTCCTCTTCGGTTTTTGGAAAGCCCTTTTGCACGGTGAGCCGGAACTTGCTGAAAACAAACGATCGGTATTCCGTAGGTTCCGTCTGCAGCTTCTCAAGGGCTTCGTCTATGGATTTGCGAGCGTCACTCTCTTTCCAGGCGTTCCAATCTTCGCGGCTTTGCCACCGGCTGATGACCAGTAATTCCTGGGGGTCATCGGTACTGACCAGAGTTTCCCCGGAGATGTAGCCGGCATGTTCCATGGCATTTACCCGGAGTTTTTTGATCAATGCCAGAAACTCTTTGTCGGAACCAGCCGCCATCTGCCGTTTGATGAAAACAGTCGTCAGCATGTTACCCTCCTTATGGTTGAATATTTTACCGGGTCTGCGGATCATACAGTTGCACGTCGCATAGCCTGTCTCCAACGAGCTGTAACCTGAGCTGAGGTGTCTTTCGCGGAAGTGAGCAGATAAAAAAAATTTACCATAAACATTACGGCATTGCCAATAACAATATGGGGCCCCCCGGGCAGGTCTGCGACAGCTTCCCTATTGCTGGGTGAGGGGTTGCCGGTCAGGTTAAATAATGTTAACAGGCAGGCCTCGAACTAAGCGTGGGGGAATGCCGGTGAACGCATTGATCACAAAGATGGGGCCCCGGCAAGGCCGATCGGGACGGGACGATATGGAGACGGATGGAAAATTGAAGTTGGAGGCGGACCTGGCCGGACCGCTGTTCATGCTGTCGGCGGCCCTGTTGTTCACGGCCCTGAACCTGTTGGTGAAGCTGCTGGGGCCGCAGTTCAACGTATGGCACATTGGGTTTTACCGATTTTTCGGCGGCATGGTGGTCCTGCTGGCCGTGTTTGGGCGCCACAAAAACCCTTATCGTGGACAAAGCATCCGTTTATTGATCATACGGGGGTGTACGGGGTCGATCGCCTTCATCTCGATCATCACCGCCATAAGGTTGTTGCCGGTGTCCACGGCCCTGGTCATATTTTATTCCTTTCCGGCCTTCGCGGCAATCGCCGCTTTCCTGATTTACGGCGAACGAATTGGAAAACTTGAAGCAACCTGCATCCTCCTGGTCATGGTCGGGGTTGCGATTCTGTTCGATTTCGAACTGTCCGGGGGAGTCTTCGGCCAGGCCATTGCTTTGGTGGGCGGCATTTTCGCCGGTATCACTGTGACCCTGATCCGTTCCCTGCGCGAGACCAACGGGCCGGTCATCATTTATCTGTATTTTTGTACCATGGGGGCTCTGGTGACCTTGCCGATGTTTGCCCTAGAGCCGGTTTTACCCGCCACTCCGGTGGAGGGGCTCATGATCCTGGGGATCATTTTTTCTTCCGTGCTGGCTCAACTACTTATGAATCAGGGGTTTTTCTATTGTCGCGGATGGGAAGGCGGGGTTTTCATGTCCAGCGAAGTGATATTCACTGCGGCGGTAGGTATTGTGTTTTTAGGCGATCCGACAACAGTTCAATTCTGGTTGGGCGGATCTTTAATCATGGTCAGTATTGCGGCCCTCAATCGATTGAAGGCCGGTCAACGTCCCAATATCTGAACCGAACAGCGAGCGCATTCCCCGCAGCTTGCTGCGGGGAATGTTCAATAGCGGTGACAGGATGCATGTTTACGATGAAGATATCCAACTGAGATTGAACGGTGGCGGGCGCATTCAGGCTACCGTTAGCGATCGCTGGTCCGTCAACGAAACGCCGGATGGCGGCTACCTGATGGCCCTGCTGGGCTGCGCGGCCCTGGAAGCCAGCAAGAAAAGCGGCCTGTCTATTCTGACCGCCAACTTCATTGACCGGTCGCAGCCGGGACCGGCCGAAATAGTAGCCGAGCACATGGGCGCCTCGCGGCATTTCGATCGTTGGCAGGTCAGCCTGTTTCAAGAGGAGGTTGAGAAAATCCGTTCCCTGGTCACGCTGAGTGACGGCACGCCCGACGGAACGGATGCTCGCTACGAAAAGACGGTTCCGGCGCTGGCCCCTCCGGGTGACTGCGTACAGTTTGGTCAAATGCCGGGCTATACCCTGTTCGACAACATGGATGTACTGCTCGACCCGGCGTGTGCCGGCTGGACGACCGGCAAGCTGGGGGATCGATCGGAGTTGCGCGGTTGGATTAAATTCAAGGACGACCGTACGTTTGATGCACCGGCCCTGCTGCTGGTCGCTGACGCATTTCCACCGCCGGTTTTCGCCACCCAGGGCATGGTGGCCTGGGTACCCACCCTTGAGATGAGCGTCAATATACGCAACCGCCCGCGGACCCGGTGGCTCAAATGCGTCTTTCGTACTCGTTTTTTAAATGGCGGCATGGTGGAAGAGGATGGGGAAATCTGGGATGAGGCCGGCGAACTGGTGGCCATTTCAAGACAGGTGGCCCAGTATCGCAAAACGTGACGGCATTGTGCTTAGGGCAAGGTGCAGGATGCTGAGAGGGCAAACCACAGTGCGTCAACCCTTTAGATAATTCAGGTCCCATATGACGGATAATAGAGAGGTAACCACCGAGGTCAAAACCAGCCGACTGTACAACTGGGTTGCGGCCCTTCTGGCCTTTGGGGTTTGGGGCGGCTGGGCCTTTTATGTCAATCTACCGGCGGGCCTGACGGTCGGACTGACCTCGGGGGTGGCCCAGGGCACAGTCAGCATGGTCATGACGTTCGTGATGATCAAAGCGGTCACACTTATTTTCCGGCACCTGCCAAACCGGCTGCTCCAGCTTACCTTGCCGACAATCCTCACGGTCGGCGCGGCCGCCGGCTTTCTAATATGGGTACATTCGCAGGTTAGTACGCCGAACATCTTCTGGACAATCTTTCCCAGCCTGAGCATGGCCGTCCCCTTTTGCGTTTACACCTCCTACAAACTGATTCCACAGGAGCAGCACACAACACACTAGATTAAGTTTACACAGGTTTTTACCCACATCATAGGGTGTGTTTTTCTTAACACCTAACACTTAAGGGTACCTCTAATAATTAGTATTTTTGTTTGAGTTCAAGGCACATTGAGATTTTAACCGGAGGAATATGTTGAATATTTCGAGGATTAAAATTTCAATGTAACGCAGAAATCGAGCAAAAAGGCAATTTTTAGAGGTGGCCTTAAGACGTAACACGCCTTTCAGATAGAGTTATAGAGCACATCCACAACCGCCTCTTCCAGGGTGTCTGCGGTACAAAAAAGATCCAGGTTCAAGATGCCGGCGGAGAGCGCCAGTTGATCATCATGGTCGTAACTGGCCTGCGCCAGAACGACATCGCGGTTGATCGCATCCGATCCGGTTACCTCATAATCGTCATACAAGGGGGAGCCGTCCTTTTTCCGGTAGGACTTGACCAGGCGAATACGTACGTCCAGTTTCAGATCCGGAATGAACATGCAGATATCCCGGCCATCCCGGCGTCGCACGATGGATCCATGTGAGAATTGCCAGTCGCTTTCTGGGTTATTTTTAGGTTTCATTTTAATCGTCCTCTGTTATGCTGGTGATCGTTTTGAAGCCATCTCAAAAAAGTCTTTTAGCCCAAACTCGGCGTTGGGCGCTCGGTTCAAGTCCTCGAAATACTCTGGTATTTACCACGCAAGGCACTGGCTGCGCTGGCGCCTCCGGGTTGCGACCCACAGTTGAGGACTGAATGGCGGGAAGTCCCGCAGCGCGGGAAATCTCGCGGCCGCCTTGATTTTGAACTAAAATCCGTTTTTTGAGATATCTTCAGGTTACTATTTAGGAAAATCCGGCTCCGGGGGGAACCTCTGAAAAATTCAAGTAACATTTTAAAATCAAACTACTTTTTAACGTACCGCCCTATGTTCTTTTCAGCGATTGATACCCGGCGTCCGATGATACGAAAGGTTTGGCGGCGAATATCGACCTATTTAAAGGGTGGCTGTTCACGTCCGGCAGCGATATCGCCAGCGTTGATCCGGCCGGATGATTGCCGCCCGTCAACTGGGATAAGGATAATGTCGAATCCACAGGTGTCATTGGCTGCGGACGCCAAGTTATTGGCCGGCCGCGTCACGGAATGACTGTATGGGGAATGAGCGGTGGATTTAGCGATTGTCGAATTCGAATCATACGCAACATCGGTTGCCCGAGCGCTGGATGCCCTCGATGTTGGCGACGCATTCAGCACGCGATCAGGTATATTGATCAAGCCCAACCTGATCAACGACACGCCCCATCCCGTAACGACCCCTGCGGCCTGTTGCCAGGCCATCATCGACTATATCCAGGCCTGTTGTGATGTTCCCATCGTCATTGCCGAGGGATGCGGCGACAGTGTGCTGGAAACCGATGAAGTGTTTGCCACTCTGGGGTACGCAGCCCTGACCCGGAAATATGACGGGGTTACGCTCTTGGATTTGAACCATGCGCCGCTCACCACCCGGCAGCGACCGGAATGCCCGGTTTTCCCGGAGATGATACTGCCGGAAATTGCTTTCACTCACTATATTATTTCGGTTCCGGTCCTGAAGGCCCACTCCCTGGCCGGGTTGACCGGAAGCCTGAAGAACATGCTGGGATTTGCTCCGCCGGAACATTATTCCGGCCGTTACGGGAGTTGGAAAAAGGCGGTCTTCCACGGCCGCATGCAGCAGTCGATCATAGATTTGAACCGTTACATAACACCCGACCTAACGGTGCTGGACGCCAGCATCGGTTTGGCGGATTACCACCTGGGCGGCCGGCAGTGTGACCCGCCGGCGGCCAAGATTATCGCCGGCTGCAATCCATGGGCGGTAGACCGCGAGGCGGCCAGACTATTGCAGATGGACTGGTTGTCTATTGAGCATGTCCGGGACGGTTTTGAGTAGAAAAGTTTCCGCCAATCGAAAATATCTTCTGGTTGGGTATAGATGCTTGGTGTTTTATCGCATACTGGCATATAAGGACTTTAAGAGTTTGTGAGCAATAGTGGAAAGTGGGAAAGGAACGCACTAAAAATGGAGACCCAATTTTTACCAGCCAAGCGAACGGACGTCCGAGTTTTCAACCTACAGGTTGAAGATGTTAGTAAAAGTCCGGTGATGACCGCCCTGTTGGACACCATGGCCGGGCTGCTTGTCGTCCTCAATGATGATCGCCAGGTCGTGGCCATAAACGACGCCTTTTTGGCAACCCTGGGCATAGACGATCCCGACAAGGTCCTGGGTCTGCGCCTGGGTGAGAGCCTCAAGTGCGAGCATGCTTACGAGCAGCCCGGTGGATGCGGTACCACTGCTTACTGCTCGACCTGCGGTTCGGCCATCGCCATGATGACGGCCATCAACGAGGACCGGGCCGACGAACAGCTGTGCGCCCTGACCGCAATCCTGGATGGGGCCAAACACGATCTCTCCCTGCTCATCAAAGCGCACCCGATTACCATCGAAGGCAATCGCTGGATTCTGGTGATAGCCCAGGATGTAACCCAGCAGCAGTTCTGGGCCAATCTGGAAAGTGTCTTTTTCCACGACATCAACAATATCCTTTCCACGTTGAGCGGCTATGGTGAAATCCTCGCCATGGACCTGCCCGAAAACAACGAGGTGCGCAAGGTCAATGAAGCCATTGAAAGGCTGCAAAAGGAGATGGCGCTGCAAAGGAGTCTTTCCAGCCGTAAGGATGCCAAATATCTGCCTAGTAAATCTACGGATTCATCCACGGACCGGATTAAGCAGGAAACGGGCCTCCTGATCCACCAACACCGGGCCGCCAACGGCAAGACGATCGTGGAAAAGTGGCCCCGTGAAAATATCAAGCTGCAAACGGATGCCCTGCTGGTTTCCCGGGTCCTGGGCAATATGATTATCAATGCCCTGGAGGCTTCGGCTGAGGGTGACACTGTCAAACTCACCACCCTGGTAGAGCCGGCCCACATCACCTGGGAAATCTGGAACCACGGGTTCATTCCCGCAGATATCCAAAAAAGGGTATTCCAACGCCATTTCAGCACCAAAGCCAATTTCGGCCGCGGACTGGGCACCTTTTCCATGAAGCTCTTCGGCGAACGCTACCTGAACGGAAAGGTTTCGTTTACCTCCACAAAAGCCGACGGCACTATCTTTAGGTTTCAACTACTAAGACAATAAAGATATCACCAGAAGCCCGCTCAGTGGTGAATTTTAGTTCGAGATCAAGGCGGACGCGTGGTCCAAACCGGAGGTGCCAGCGAAGCCAATGCCTTGCGTGGTAAATACGTATCAGTATTTTGAGGATTTGGAGCGCTCGACCAACGAAGATATCGTGCTAAAAGGCACCGCTGAGCGGGCTTCTGGCCTAAATGGGCGATCCTCCTTGGTGGGATGGGTTATCGGGCTGGGGAAGGAGGAGGATCGCACCATCCAGGTTTCCATTTTATATAACCACGAAGTATGCCAGCCGGTTTGATCTCCGCCTACTTTTCCAAAAAAGAGCGAAATATACAATTATACTGAGTATTAACAGCTGGTTGTGAAAACGTATAGCCTTGATGGTGAGGAGCAAGTAATGGCAGCCCATTTCCGGACTGCATTCCCTTGCACAAAAAGTTGTGCATGGGGCGCACAGAAAACTGTGCAAAAGAGAAAATGAGTGAAGCTGTCTCGAATCATGGCACAGGGTGAAGAGCACGGTGGGTCTCTGGATCTGACCCGTGCTACCGGCGTAGCCAATGCCTATCGTGTTAAAAATATGAATTATTTCGAGGATTGAATTCAATGATCCAAACTATAGATTGGGTCTGGGGCGCAATTTTAAACAGCTTCTAAGAAATTGCTTGACTTATACCTTAAAACGAGTATAAACTTGACATTTCTGAGAGCGGATCAAACCACTCGCGGAAGCCTCAAGCCGAGGTAGCTCAGTCGGTAGAGCAGGGGACTGAAAATCCCCGTGTCGGCAGTTCGATTCTGTCCCTCGGCACCATGTTAGGTAAAAGGTCGTAACTTTAATAAGTTACGGCCTTTTGGCTTTTTAGGGTGCGCATAGGGTGCGTTTCAGATTTGAGAAGAGTGCTTCCAAGGCGGGATACAAAGTTCTGATTATCTTGGGGAATCAGGTGCCCGTATACATCCATGGTGATAGCGATTGAGCTATGGCCAAGCTGTTGACTGACCATCTGAACCGGGGTGCCTGCACGGAGGGCCAAGGTAGCGAAAGTATGTCGCAGATCGTGAACCCTGAACTTTGGTAATCCAGCTTTTTTGAACATCTGGCCGGCCACATTACGCACCGAGTTTTGATGTATATGCCCACCATCTTTTGAGGAAAAAAGCAAAGGGCTGGCCTTTCCTTTCCCATTTCTCATCCTGGCGGCTTTAAGCCTGCGAAGGATTGAATACACCTCACTACCAAGTGCAACCTCTCTGGCTTTATTGGTTTTGGTTGAGGATAGCTGCCTGCGATAGCCTTTATTGATACGGGCGGTCTTGGTCTTAAAATCAATATCGGCCCAGGTAAGAGCAAGTACCTCGCCTAACCTCATACCAGTACCGAGGAGAACCGCAAATAGCTCATAAAACTCAGGCCGGTGCTTCATGCAGGCTGACAAAAATGACTTGGCCTGATCTACGTCCATGGCTTTAAGATTATCGGAGCCCTTTTTACCCCTATTCAGTCGTAACTGTTTAAGAACGCCTGCAGTTGGATCCGAGGCTATTAGCCCCTGGAAGATTGCTAACTGCATAGGCCCAGAAATGCATCCGCGTGCTAGATCGATGGTGGACCTACTTAACCCCTGCTTAACTATTTCCAATAAGATTTCCATCACCTGCTGCCGGTCAATCCGATCTATGCGCTTTCTGCTAAGGTGGCTTGCGATGTAATCTCGATACATCTGTTCATAGCGCTCAAGAGTTGATTCCTTGCAGGAGTCTGATAAGATTTCCAACCACTGCTTGACCACAATCTTGAAAAGCGGTTTAGGCTTTTCGCGTTCCTTAAACACCTCGTCGGGGGCGTCAGCCAACCGAATCCTTAGCCGCTCAGCCACCTCGTTAGCCACATCCAGACTACCTGCCTTCAGTGAGCGGCGCCGACCTTCGTGATTGATAAAAACCCAGAAGACACCTGTTCCTTTCCTTTTTTCTCTTACTCTTACTCCCATTGCATTCTCCTTTCAAATATGAAACGCGCCGTAGCTGTCCCGGATCCATGCAGGTCCTGCGGTCCTTTCGGATATCGCCAGCTTAGCGCGTTAACCTTAAATAAAATCAAAGTCTGCATGGGCTTGGGTAACCATGTATCAATGTATCAATGTATAAAGATATCGTCAATCGATATTTAGTGATACATTGATATGGTGATATGTATGTGGTATTTAAAGACATGAAGAAAGAACGAAAAAACTATAATACCACCCTCCGCACAGATCTGATTCGCGATCTAAAAATCTTATCTGCTACTATGGATAGACGTGCCAATGATTTACTGGAAGAGGCTATCCAAGACTTATTGAAAAAGTACTCGAAAGAGCTGGAATCGAAGTAGTTGTAAAGCTGTTGAGAAATTCACCAGGGAATCCAAAAAAGATGGACGAAAGGATTTGTTGGAAGAGACAATGGCCGACCTCTTGTAAAGATACTCAGAAAGAAAAGAGATCGCAACAAACTCATTTGATAGATGAATCCATCTTGGCGTTTACAGTCGAGCAATGAAGTTAAATTATCTTGATAAGCGTAATTGCCATGAGCTTTTGCCCAGGGGGAACGGATTGCCCTTGATGGCGAGACTCGAAGTGTGTTTACGTGGGATCAACAGTCAACCAGGCGCAATGCGCGGATCGGTTGAAGCACTAATTCAGCAGAACAAGAGTACGAAAAATCAGAAATCTGGCTCACGCCGATTGATTAGCTCACCCATAGAGATTGCTCAGGCATCCAATCTCGCTGACCGTTCCGTGAACACTATACCAGTTAAGCGGCGATTTCCTGGCCCGGCTCATTTTCATACAATCCTCGGATACCAGAACGGATTGAGGCACAAGACGATCGTGCCGCTGCAATTTCTTCTCAAAGGATGGGGTGATGCCTGCCGTGGCTTTCAGTGCTACGTCCACACGATCTCCGAGAATGCAGTACGTCCTCCTCAAAGGATTGATGAGGCTCTGCAGAACATCCTGCCAGCCATCATGTCTGCTACGGACTACACGTACGTTGGAATTACCGGACGTAACTGGCTGCACCGATTGGATGAACACGTCAGGGAAATGAATAAGGGTAACAGGCGACTCTTCTACCGTGCATGGCGGGAGAGGTGCGGTATGGAGGGTGTCGGCTTCATTTCGTACCTAAACGAAATCAATTTGTCTTACCAGGCTGCGATGGACTGGGAAGAAGAATATGTCGAAAAGATGGCGTCCGATGAGTTCGGGCTGAATATGATTCCAGGTGGATTCAAAGGTCTCAGGCTTCTTCACGAACACCGAATTACCGATCGTGTTAACATTCCCCTCCAGGATAGAGATAAAGCGATTGCCGAGTTCGTCCGGCGGAATCCAAGACAAGGTGTGCCAAACCCATTTATCGCCGAACTTTGGAAAGATGACGAGTTCTATCTCAAAGTAATCACGGCAAAGAAAAAGAACCTATCACCAGATCAAGTCAGGAAGATACGGAAACTTGCCGAGTTGGGACGAACAGACACAGAGATCGTCAAGGAAGTAGGCGCAATAAACGAACGGCAAGTGCGAGATGTCATCTCAAGAAAATACTACAGACGAATTAAGTAGTCGGCGCATATAGCCAAGATAATCGGGTGTAGTGGGCATTGAAACCTTCTTTTGTCACTGTGAAGCTTGATACGCTTACGTGTCAGGAGGCGTAGCTCAGCTCAGTCTTTAAGCGTACGGACATCAAGTATGTCGACAAATAATAAAACAGATCATGCTTTGGCCCTATTTAAAGCTGGTGTTTCAACTGTACCGGTTGCAGGAGGGGCTATTGCAAGCCTGATTAACGACTACATTCCCTCTGCAACCGAAAAGTCAATAATTAGGGCAGTCGAACTTCTTGAAAAGAGATTAAAAAAGCTTGAAGAAAGGATTGAACCGGCGGATGTTAACAAAGATCAATTTGCTGAACTATTTAAATCAAGTTATTTGGCAATCATAAGAAGTCATAATGATGACAAACTCAGGGCAGCAACTAACCTGATTTCTAATATCTTTCTTAAAAAGGATGATACAGAAAAATTGTCATACACTGAGCTAGATCATTTCGCCAGGTGTGTTGAAAATTTATCAAGTGGAGCTGTTGAAGTCTTGAGTATCGCCGTAAAAATGGCAGAAAAAGAAAGAAAAATTGTACTTGAATATAGCGGTTTTAAAATGAATTTTAATGATTTAAAGGAAAGGTTTTCAGATATGCCCCCCTCTCTTCTTATGGGGCTAATCGGCGAACTTGATTCTGCCAATTTGTTACATCGCAAAGGCACACCAACTATAACGGCGGGTGCATATGGTAATTATCCAATTGAGTTAACCCCTTTAGGCGTACGTTTTGTAAATTTCATTTTAAAGACCACTTAACATCTGGCTGCAAGGGATGGCGTAAAATTACCGCGGCACCCAGGGTCCAGGACATTAAATGTATCTTATACTTATCATAACATTTCAGGTGGTAGTGATATGTAAATGTTCTGGCAAGTTAACACCAGAGCCAGCAACTATCCGCATGCTTTTAAATAGCCCCCTTGAATTGACAAAAATCCCAGCATAATTAGCTTTTAACATTCCGGGAAATACATTTCACCCTACCAAGCATGGTATCTCTTTCAAGGAGTGGACATGAAAACTGTGACGAAACAGTTAGCTATCTGCATTGGGATAATTTTGCTTTGGTTACCAGGGGGCGTTTGTTTTGCAAAAGTCGCGAAGAGTGCCCTGGTAATAGGAAACAGTTCCTATAAATCAGCAAGGCTCCTCAACCCAGTGAATGATGCCAAGGACATGGCATATACCCTCAAGAAACTCGGGTTCAAGGTAACATTAAAGACCAATGCGAACCAGAGGACCATGGAGCGGGCTATTCGCGATTTCGGCAAGGAGTTGCGTAAAGGTGGTGTGGGACTCTTTTACTTTGCCGGTCATGGTATTCAAGTTAAGGGCAGCAACTACTTGATACCCATTGGGGCTGTCCTTGAGTCCGAAGGTGACGCAAAATACGAGGCTGTGGATGCCGGTCTTGTATTGGCAAAGATGGAGGATGCGGGTAACGGTTTCAATATTGTTATTCTGGATGCCTGCCGTAATAATCCATTTAGCCGCAGTTTTCGCTCGGCAGAGACGGGACTTGCCAAAATGGATGCACCCAGCGGGTCAATCCTGGCCTATGCGACGGCACCTGGGTCGATTGCCGCTGACGGCACCGGACGAAACGGGCTTTATACTGCCAAGCTGTTAAAGCACATGGTGACGCTGAATCTAAAAATAGAAGAGGTTTTCAAGAGGGTCAGAATCGATGTTGCTTCAGCTTCAGGAAACAAACAGACTCCCTGGGAATCATCCTCTTTGATGGGCGATTTTTATTTCAATTCAGGGCGGTCCATATCGGTGGTAAAGCGGCAGCCTTCGGATGATCAACCCACTATCAAAACAACGCAACCAGAGAGACCATCGAAACAGCCTGGTAGCATGCAGTTTAAATCTCGAGATCTGCGCTATGCCAAGAGTCTATACGAACGAGGTAAAAAAGCCGAGGCAAAAAGGATTGTCAGCGGTCAGCTGCAGCAGGATGATGAGATGGTTCTTGCGGAGGCAATGTACGCTCAGATTTTGTGGGATTTTGCAGACAACGATAGAGAGGTCTTGGAAAAGCTCAAAGCTTATTATCCTGACTCAAGATGGATTGCAAGTGCCGAGCAGGTTGTAGCCGAACGAGAAAGTCTTGGCATGAAGTTCGTGTACATCAAGCCGGGCAGTTTTATGATGGGCAGCCCGTCGTCGGAACAGGGTCGTGAGTATGACGAGCGGCAGCATCGGGTGACTTTGACCCAGGGTTTTAAGATGCAGACCACGGAGGTAACTCAGGGTCAGTGGCGGGAGGTCATGGGGTCTAATCCATCGCATTTCAAGAACTGTGGGGACAACTGCCCGGTGGAAAACGTATCCTGGGACGATGTCCAGGCGTTTATTCGCAAACTTAACAGTAAGGAAGGGCCGGGCAGATACCGACTGCCGACCGAGGCGGAGTGGGAATATGCGGCTCGGGCCGGGAGTACGACGGCCTTTGCAAACGGGGACATTACTGAGCTGCTCAAATGCGGCTATGACACAAATCTGGATGCCATGGGGTGGTATTGTGGTAATTCTAATGAAAAAACACATCCAGTTGCCCAAAAGAAACCCAATGCCTGGGGTTTATACGACATGCATGGGAACGTACAGGAGTTGTGCCAGGATTGGTACGAGAAAACATATCCATCCGGTTCCGTCACTGATCCGGAAGGCCCACTATTAGGTAGGGCCCGGGTGTACCGCGGCGGCAGTTGGTTAAAAAGCACCAGTGGCACCCGGTCGGCCTTTCGTGGCTATAACTGGCCAAAGGAAAGTAACTATACCCAGGGGTTCCGGCTTGTTCTTGATTCAGGTCAGTGAGTCAAGGCAAGCGCGGAATCGACCGCCGAAGCCCCGGTAGGCCATACCAGAACAGGCCGGACGAGGGTGCGAGCGCTTCGATGGAGCGCGAATCTTTCGCGGTCTATTTAGAGATGATTTTGGGAGGTTTGATTTCTGCTATTAATCACAGGTTTATAAAACTTTGAGATATCTTGAGTATATGACACGGCCACCTAAGCGATGACCGTGCTCCTAATTGTCAAAGAGCTGTACCTAACCGGTGCCCTGGTAACGCTCCAGGTAATTTCTATGGCGCCCCATTCAGGGATTAATTTTGCACCCCTAAAAAAGGGGAGCGTTAATCCCAGTTCAGATAGTCGACAACGTAGTTCTTCCATTGACCGCTGACCTCAAAAAAGTCTGCTGGATCCAATTTAAGATATGGCGCTGCCTTCGCTGTCGCGAAACCATAATTGTTAACGGCCTGGACCAAATCCCCTGCTGAAAACCGGCGTAAGTGAAGAGATATGTTCTCAATAGCGCGGCTCTTGTTTTTTCTGGGAGGATATATTCTTGAGATATAATGACCGTAAATCCGCACACCCTCCACGATATTGTCCATTTCTCGGGTATTCGACCGGACTACGCTGAAAATAGTCTGAACCACCTTTTTGTCCACCTGCCGGGCAACTTCATCTGGTAGGTGGGCGACATACACGTACCGCCGACCACGCTGGCCAGATCTACGCACTGGGGTTTTTATAAGCCAGCGTTCCTCGACTGAGTCATTCAGACGAGGGATTATAGTACTGCGGGAGAGTCCGGTCATGCTGGCAATCGCGCCTATTTGTGTAGTGCAGACGCCGCGTCGAGGCCCCATCCCCAATGACAGGGTGAGCAAAATGTGGCGAGTAGTGGGAGAGGTAGGGCCATTTAAAGAGGCGATGGATTCCCTCCAGACATCCAAAAAAATACTTTTAGTGGTCATTTTTTCTCCGTGTCGAGGCCTTGCTTCGACACCGACCTGCATAGGTTTTGGATTCACGACGTTTTTTACAGATTGGGTGCGCCGGCGGTGCGAAATCAAGATCACTGCGTCCCCATTACCTAAACGTCAGTTGGAACTCAGTTCATAGCTAAATCCGACGGCTTCTTAATCTTTTATTCTTGATGCATCTTATGAGTTGCATAGTCTTAAATTCGTCCTTAGAGCGACCTCCTCACGCTTTGTGCCAGTCTTTTGTTTGAACAAAACGACAGCCCTGGACTATTTTATAGTTGACTTGAAGATCTTTGGGGTTCTTTTCTGTCGCCCAATTTTTTCCTTTCACGATCTTCAGATATCCGTGGCCCATGGCAAGTGCTAAACGAGGCTTTTCAAGCGACCTGAATCCCCCAAGACCCACATCTGAGCCAGGGTTCTTTTGCAAAGCGACAATTGCTATGGCGCCGTGTAATTTTCTGTGGATGTCGGACAGCATGCCGCCCACCTCGTAGAAGTTGTCGTGCAATTCAAGGAAGTCGATGATATTTATTTTGCCGTTGCCGGGCTTAATTACATCAGCAAACCTGGAGGATCGCTCATATGCTTTGAAGTTCCATTCCTTCAGTGTGGTTTCAGGAGCAAATTTTAAAAGTCGCTTTTTCAACTCACTGGCCCCCATCTCACTGTTGAAATAGTGGATGTCGAACTTCGACATATTGGCCTGGATTATATTGAGCAGAAGACCGGTCTTGCCCGCGTTTTGGTCGCCCGCCACCAGAATAATGTTCCCAGGCATTGTCTCAACCAGGTTGTGCAGCTTAAATGGCAGCCATATGTCCAGAGTTTCCGTGTCAGCACCTAAAAAGTCCATCTGGTCACAATCGTGTTCAATTCGTCTGTATACCCCGGCTTGATTACCTGTTCGTTCGATCAACCCTTCTTTGACCAGCCGGCCTAAAATTACCTGGGCCTTCTTTTTTTCTTCGCGTGTTGTCAAATGTTGGCAGCTGTAAACGAATGTTGTCGAGATGTTACCCGATGTTGTCATGATAAGTTCGCGCAGCTCCTGGGTGAGGTTCCTGTTTAGTTTTGCAGCGCGGTCGAATGCGGATTTTATCTTAGCTTCTACTTCCGTGGGTGGGAAGGGAGGGGTGCAGTTTTTCGCTAATTGATTCAAGCAGCTACGAACAACATTTTCTGACTCTCCTCCCTTTACCAGGCTGTTAGCAATGCGGAAAAGGGCCTCATCACGCCCGCCTTTTTTAAAAGAAATGTTGGCATTTGTTGGCAAATGTGAGCGGGTGTTGTCACGATCTGGAGTAGGGCCCCCCCTATAATCTGTATTTATACTATTCTTAGAATGCGTACTGATGCGCGCTCCTGGCTTTCCCCCCTGTTGCAAGACATCGAATAGCACATCCGGCATGTCCGCCAGCGGGATTTCCCCCAGCATGCATTTCGGCATGAACTTATATTCGCCCTTACTGTTTTTTGAGGGTGGGGCTATGATATATCCGCCGGTGGTCCTTATATCGCAGTCAGCCAGCACCCTTGCCTTGTTGACGAGCCCTGGTTTATGCCGAAAATAGTAATGCCAGCCGCCGCCTGGGGTACGCGATACTGGTGTGTGTAAAGTCTCAGGCAGGAACTCGTTCAGGGCCTCGTGGCCGGCCGCGCTGTCAACATCGATAACATCAACACCGGATATAGGGCCGGTAACGATACCAATGCCAGCCTTCGGCCATTTCTCCCACCAACTTTCAATTTGCTGGTTGGTTGGCCTGCTTTCTTGGTGCTTAGCCCATTGGATGTAGGGCTTCTTATTAGGCCTAATTGGAATCACCGAGAGCCCATACTTTGCATACCAAAGAGCCGCATTTTTCATCGTACCAATCCCAATAAGTGTTCAATAGCTTCTAGTTGATGGGATAGTTCGGGATCGAAATCGGTGTCATTGATTTGGGTTTCGAGATTTGATTTAACCTTCTCAAGAGCTATCTGAAGTTCAAGGCAATCAATCTGATCTCGAATAACTTGAATGGCCTGCTCCTTGAGCCCGATCCGCCGTTTCAAAACTTCCTTTGACGTCATGTCTTTTTGCCCTTTTAAATCCGTTTTAGAATTTCATCTGCAGCAGTCTTGACTTCTGGGATTGTCCTCCGGTTGATTTCATACTGCCGCATATAAGCGTCCAGGTCATCAGGATGAAACCGTCTGTGGCCGGATGGAAGCCGCACAAAGGTAAGCTGGCCAGAAGCCACTATACGCTCAAATACTTTTTCGCCTACTGCGATGTGTTTTCGAGCTTCAGCAGTTTTAAGCCAGTGATTTTTCATGATCAGGTATCACCTTTGAAAAGCTCTTCAGGCTTACAGCCAAGAGCCTTGGAATAGATTATTTTACGTCTGTCATCCGGATTCCAGACACCTGTGACGATCCGTGAGACTACACTCTCATGATCTCCCACAAGCTTGGCGAGGTCTTTCTGACGCAGCCCCTGTTCACGAATTGCCTTTAATAATTTGAAGTTCATATAAATCGCCTTTGATACGTATTAGGTATTATATAGTCTAAAAAAAATTACCGCGCTAATTTCGCTGCTTTGTTCCTCAGGTCGGATATATCAATGACTGTTGCGCTTTTACGGCCCTTCATTTTCACCAGATAAGTACCGTCCTTCTTTGCTGCTGTGAACGTGACACTTCCATGATCGGTATGCCCGTCGTAGATCACCATGAGCTCATTTCCGGGTCCGATAATCTTCCATTTTGAAGATTGCCTTTGCAGGATATTTTTTATAGTCTCAAGATCAAAACCATTCTTGGCCAACTCTTGGATCAAAAGCACTTCATAGAAATTTCTCTCACCGAACCTGTTCAACATTCCCGGTCTTTCAGGCAGTTGTTCTGGGATTATTATCCCTTTTTCTACATAATGGCTAATTGTTCGCTTTGTGACGCCCAGTCTTTCAGCGGTTTCACCAATTTTGAAACGTCCGTATGACATTACCCCGCCTCCTTTTGAACTTTAATACGTTTCACGTAACATTTTGGGAATTAATTGTCAATAAATAAACTAATAAGAATTCTATGGGGAGGAAGAATGGATAAAAATCAGGCTTTTTGTGGGGCGCCTCTCGTCTAAATCGTTAGTCAATTGCCACTATTTCATAGCAATCGCTCAAAACTATGGCGGGGTTAATGTCCTTCTTCATAGTGCCAATCATTGGCATCTAACCCAGCAACTAACTGTTTGATCCGATCTCATGATTACCTGGGAATATATGTTAAAGCCGTGGCAGCTGCTTTGAGTTTATTAACTTCACTGATCAAATCCAGTATGTGCATCCTCCTGTGACAGTTAGGGCAAAGCGCAATTGTATTCTCAATAGTATCTTCGCCACCTCTGGATAACCATCTTATGTGGTGAGTCTCCAAGAAAGGATCGCCATTTTTATCGCTGAAAGGCGCAGGTTCTCGGCACAATTGGCAAGTACCATCCGCTAGTCTTTTTGCTGACTCGGCAACGTATATATTCCTCTCGTAGGTTTCTGTTTGAATGTGTCTCTTACCAACGCCTTTTCGTGAGAGCCGTGATCTATTAAACAGATCATCATCGCTTAGCCTTTTAGCTTCAAGTGTCAGTTTTCTCTGTTTCTGTTCAATCGTATCGAAAGGTATTGATGGCGCTTTGCCATTCCCTATTATTTTAAGAGGAAAGATCCAAACTTGCCTTAGGACTTCATCCTCACCTGGCTGTTGCTCCTGATAAGGTTCCTGTGCAAGCTCTACCTGCCCGATAAAGAAATAGTTACCTCTGTGGAAGACCTCAAATAGAAAGAGGTTTACGCCATTGGTTCTGGATTGAGCCACAGTCTTGTTCTGCATAAAGTCAAGACTCTGGTCACCAGTCAGGCCCATACCAGTGTAGTGGAACACATCATCAATCCATCTGTCCTCATAGATAGAGCGTGTGTGATTAGATACTATCACCAGTGAATTGGTTCGGAGTGACCTTCTCATCTCTCCCTGGGGACCACATTTGAATATCCTACGTAACTCATTGTTGTCGATAATTTGTCCAGGTTTAAGTCCATGTTCAAACCTCAATATCACCCCTCCTTATCTTATCGATGATAGGTATATCTGCTGGAGCGAAATCGTATGCACCAAGCTCAGACGGAGGCGCCCACCGACAATCATCATGGGCTGACATGGAGATCTCACCGCTATTCCAGTTAGTCCTGTAGGCAAGTAGTTCGATCGAGATATGGTTATAGTGGTAAACACTTGATGCAAGGAGTTCACCTACCGTTACATCAATGTCAAACTCCTCTTTCATTTCACGTTTCAAACAGTCCTCTGGAGATTCACCACGATCGATTTTACCGCCTGGTAATTCCCACTTGTTTTCGAGGGTAGTACCTGCCGGGCGCATAGCAATTAATAGAGAGCCTTCTTTAGAGAGTATTGCAGCAGTGACTTTTACGAGTTTTTCAGCCATTAAGCCTCTCCTTCAATTTACCTGAACACTGAAATACAATCACCTTCCTCGGCTTCAGCATCATTGTCTCACCTGTTTGAGGATTCCGGCCCTTACGTGCTGACTTCTCATTGACCTTGAACTTACCAAAGCCACTGATCATTACATCCTCACCATTTGCCAGCGTAGCTTTGATAAGTTCAATTGTAAGTTCCAAAAATTCATTTGCCTGCTTTAAAGACACACTTGTCCTCTGCTGGATAGACCGTGCTATCGCCTTCTTGGCAAGTGCCATCATGGCCACTATAGGTGAATCGTCACAGTGGAAGGATGTTGTTTAGATACAGGGGCTTAAGAACCTTGTCAAGAAATACTAAAGAGACACTAAATTTGACCTTGACACAACTCCCTGATTAAATTACCAATCTAAATATCCAGGTACTTCCACGATCATCATGTATGAAAGTGAGGCCTGATCCATGAAAACACCTTCCTATCTTTGCAGTTGCTTCTCTAAATACATTCACCAGATAATTAGGCGAATGGTAGAATGACAAATACCAACAGATGTCACTTGAAGGGAACAATTACTGTGCTTTTACTGATCATCTTTTTTGCACTGGCTCTAAGCATGTTCATTGAGTTCTTCACCCTTGATCATGGCATGGAAATTAAACGCCTTAATAAAGAAGCTGAGAGATTAGCTACCAGATTATATTTTGACAAAATGACGACATTAGCACAATTAGCAACTGCACTTCTTGGTGGGTTATGGGCATTTTTATCGTTGGCAAAAACAAAGGTAAAGATTAAAGGCTGCGCTACAATTACTTGTTTTATTCTTGCCAATATATCACTTTGTTTATCGCTTCTCATTTACGCCTTTGGATACAATTTTATCGTAGAAAGAATCTTCTATCATGCATGTTTTGATATAGATGCACCCATCGTTAGATTTGTGCAGAATTATCAACAACTATTTTTTTTGATTGGTAGCCTTTGTTTAATACCTACAATCATATTCGGGAGGGAAACACCATGAAACCGTTTGTTGTTTTAACCACGGTTTTAATCATCTCACTCTCGGTATCATATCTACATGCAGATAATTTGGATAGAAAGGTTAGAAAAGATGTAATAGCAGCAGCTGGAAGGGCTAAGATCGAAGTTGACCGCTCGTTAATCAATGCTTTTATAGAAATGGGGTCCCATTACCCAGATGGCCTGAGACATGTCTATCTGCGCGTGCCATCTGAGAAGCGGGTAAAAAGACTGGCAATGTACTTTAAAGCGAAGTCTGGTAAATGTGGCTTTCAAAAATTTGATACTCCCAGCTACGTGGGAGACTTTCATTGGAGCTATTTGTCAGATGATACTGTCTATAGTTCATTTTGCTTAGATAGCCCAAGAGCAGCAAAGTTAACAAAAATTGAATCGCCTTTCGGTGTATACCATTTCATGCCATGGGGGGAAGGTATTAAATCAGGCACTCCAATCGTTTTGCCTGCCATCGCTAACTACAAAGCTGCAAATCTATGTGCTACTTTTAAGATAGGTGCAAAAAAGGCTATCTGGACTGGAAACGTCGATGTTGACAATATGACGATTGCCTATGCAACAACAAGTAGGGGATGCGAGATATTTATTAACTCAAAACCGAAAAACGCCAATGTCTTTTTTAATGGTAGGCACTATTACCGCAAAACAGACACTTCAGCTGTCCGAAAACCTGGATTATTGGAAGTGAAGATTAATCTCGATGGCTATCAAGAATGGCGTGAGAAGAAGAAACTTGGTGCGGGTGAGTCATGGACAATAAATGCACTGCTTATTAAGAATTGAAATCTTTAAGCCTTAGTTCTAGTGCATTTCTGACCATATGCAATCTTTCCATTCGCTGTATTGGACATAAACTCCCTTGGCATACGCTTTGCCCAGTCCTCCAGGAAACATTAAAGGGGGGCTTAACTATGAACACCCCCAACAAGATCTGTATCCACCTTTTCAGCGACCTGTTCCCTTGCCCTTGGCTTGACCACCCACAGCTTGAACGTGCCAGAAAGTGGCTCCAGTCGGACATTAAACGCATTAGAACAACCATAGCTAATTGCTCTACTGAAGTTTCCACTGAAACCCTATCTCCTCTAGCCACGCTATACGGTCAGGTGAGAGTTTGCCATTCTTATAAAGCTTGCGTTGTGTGCTGACCCATCGGCCTAGTTTCGGATCCTCACTCCACCCCTGTGGAACGTTGCAATTACCAAAGCGCTTATTGTAATCGATAAGCGCCTCAAACATTTTTATCCAAGCATTCTCGAATGTGTCCCAAATAAATCCAAGTTCTTCCAACCTCGTTTTAGGCTCGGGAGTAAGTTTGCCTTTCTTATTGGCCTGGCGTTGGTGGCTACACCAAACCGCAAGCGCCGGGTTTTCGCACCACCCGACTGGGATCCTGCAATTGCCGTAACGATTCTTGTAGGCAACAAGCTCTTGGAGTCTCTGATCCCAGACACTATCAATCTTATTCCACACAAACCCGAGCTCATCAAGCCGCTCGATGCGCTCGGCAGGAAGTTTACCATTTTTGAAGGCCTCGCGCTGACTGGAACACCAAACCCCAAGTTTCGCGTTTTCATGCCACCGATTTGGGACATTGCAGTTACCGAAACGCTCGATGTAATCAACTAGTTCCTTGAATCTCTTCTCCCATATCGTCTCGGCCATATCCCACACAATCCCTATCTTCTCTAGCTGCGCTATACGGTCTGGCGAGAGTTTGCCATTCTTAAAAACCCTGCGTTGCGTGCTGATCCATCGACCTAGTTTCGGATCCTCACTCCACTCCTTTGGAACACCGATGTCACCAAACCGCTCTTTGTAGGCAACTAGCTGGACGAACATTTCCTCCCACTCATTATCGTACGTATTCCACACGAACCCGATCCCCTCCAGTTTCGCGACGCGTTCCGGCGAGAGCTCTCCATTCTTGAAGTACCTGCGTTGTGTCCTGCACCATTGACCAAGTGGCGGGTTCTCACTCCACCCCTGCGGGACATTACAGTCACCAAAGCGCTCTTTGTAGTAAAGAAGCGAATGAAACATTTCTTTCCAGGCGCTCTCGAGCGGATCCCACACAAACCCGATTTCCTCGAGCCGCGCGACACGTTCCGGTGAGAGCTTGCCATTGTTCCGGAGCTTACGTTGCGCCACACACCAATTCCCTAGCGCCGGGTTTTCTTTCCATCGCATTGGGACATCACAGTTGCCGAATCGTTCCTTGTAAGAAGCAAGTTCTTGGAATTTTTGTTCCCAGGCTGCCTCGATCGGATACCATATAAACTCGATCTCCTCGAGTCGCTGGATCCGCACCTGCGAGAGGCGGTTCTTCTTGAAAAAAGCCCGTTGTCTCGAACACCACTTGCCTAACGCCGGATTCTCGATCCAATTAATCGGGACATTGCAGTCGCCAAAACACTCCTTGTAATCAAGAATCGCCCGAAACATCTCTTCCCAGGCGCTCTCGAGCGGATCCCACACAAAACCGATCTCATCTAGCCGCGCGACTCTTTCAGGCGATAGTTTTTCATTTTTGTAAGCCGTTCGTTGGTCTTGACACCATAGGCCAATTGACGGGTTTTCGTCCCACCTTTTCGGAATATGTATGTCGCCAAAGCGCTCTTTGTAATCAAGAAGCACCCGAAACATCTCTTCCCAGGCGCTCTCGAGCGGATCCCAGTCAAACCCGAGATCGTCAAGCCGCTTGATTCGTTTCGGTAATAGTTTGCCCGACCTGTGAAGCGTACGCTGCACTCCGCACCACTTGCCAAGTGCCGGATTTTCACTCCATCTGTGTGGAACATTGCAGTCGCCAAAGCGCTCTTTGTAGGCATGCAGTTGCCCATACCGTTCGTCCCACGATACACCGAGATGCTCAACGCACTCGGTGGTTATAGCTTCCCGAATTAAATCAAGTGTTGTCGCCGGCCCCAGCACCTCTACTCGATCTTTAAACCTCAAATCGCTATAACCACCTGTTCGTCCTCGATCTTCTCGCATCTGTCGAATGATTTCAGCGAGAACATCATCCTGTTCTCGCAGCGCTTCAAGTACGTCCCATACTGTATCAAAGCCAGTGCGCTCGACCGCCTGTTTTATGCTTTCGTTCTCTGCTTGTTCGAGGTAGACCGGAACCAGTACATATCCGAGTGCCTTGCCGCCACTCTTTCGCATTGCGCGCCCTACTGCTTGCACGATGTCTACCTTGCTCTTGCGCGGTGACATGAATGCGACCATATCTACCGCTGGCAGGTCGACGCCTTCGGTCAGACACCGCGCATTTGTCATAATGGCATTTTCAGATTCATTAAACTCCCGCATTAGGCCGTCGCGATCGACAGTTCGCATCTGTCCATTAACGTGAAGGGTATTGAACTTAGGCAGGTGCGCGCCGATGCCTTCACCACCCTGCGCAACAAATGATTTGGCAGATGCGATTTTAGGGTGGAATGTGAAAATCCGCTTGATGTTGAACTTTTCAATCGCCTTCTGTATGGCGATCTGGTTGGCGGTCTGCTGGACCTTGACGGGATCGCCCTTGATCAGCACTTCCCCGTGGCGCAGAAGATACTCATTCACCATCTTTGAAGTGACGACCGAGATTAGGACTTTGTAGTCGCAAATGATGTCGCGGCGAGCCGCTTCGGCGAAGGTGAGCTTGTGGACGACCGGCCCGTATTGTTCCGGCAAATCCATCGAGTAAATGAGTTTCTTGTCGCCTTCCTTGTCCTTTTTGCGTACGTCGTAGTGGCGCGGCGTTGCGGTTAGAAAGAGGCGCTTTCGGATCGGGAGATTCTTGTCGCTCAGCGCATAACCAAATCGCGCGCCCACGCGTCCAGTGGTCTTGTGAGCTTCATCGAAGATCCCAAGGTCAAAGGGCGCAAGCCCCTTACTTCCGTTCGCGACCACTTCCGCCGACTGATAAGTTGAGAACACTATCCGCACCCCGACGAATGGCCGCTCGAGAAATTTCTTAACTGCGGAACTCTCTGTCGTGACCGGAAAGTCCAAATCCGACTGCTGCACGATGAGCTCATCCGTCACCTTGGCGACCGTAGGGTCGGAACAGACACATAGATAGGTAAATGACTGCCAGTTCGTCTCACGCAGCCACTCATGCAGGGTCTGGCGGATCAGGGCGAGCGAGGGCACTAATACTAGCACTGTTTTGTAGCCTGCGCGCTCGGCAAGCCAAAGTTCAACCAGCGTCTTGCCGCTTCCGCAGGCCATCACGGTAGTTGTACGATCGTGCAGTTTCAGTCCGCTCAAAAGCGCGATTAGCGCCTCTTCCTGGTGAGGCCTGGGCGTCTTGCGAGTGATGACAGTCTTACCGCTCTCGAGCCAATGCTGGATGGCCTCGAAATCGCGCGCCTCAAGTCGATCAAGGTCAGCCCCGCGGATGCAGAAGAAGCCGCGTCGCTTGTTGATAACGGGTGGCAGGTCGTTTGAATTCGTAAAAAGGATTCGCTGCTCGGCCTTATCGCTGAGGCCCATGAAGGTTGAAAGCTCTTCCCATGAGAGCGCCGCTCTGCCCGTACGAAACTTCACCTGGTAGGCGTCATGTGAACCGAGGGTGGTTTCAATTACTCCATCGACCCCCATGTCGCGGTTTACGAGGCCAAGGGCGAATCTAATAACGCTGGGTACCTCAGAAAGCGGCCAGACCTGCTTAGTCTGGGCAATCGGCTGAGTCGCGAAATAGGCTTCGGCGAAGACCTCAAAAGCGTCGCCTCGCTCCAGCTTGGTTGAAAGCGCCGCGATGCGCGCTTCGAGCTCAGTGAAGCTAGGAACATCACGAAATAGGTCGCTGTGTACAAACCGGTGCGCCTCTGCGTGGCGTGGTCCCAAAAGTATCCCCACATTAGTAAGCTAACCGCTACAGTTAAATTGCGGTTTTCAAATTAACAACCCAGATAATATACAAAAATTGTCATATCCCCGATAATACAGAAATTGCGTATTATATTTCTATTTGTAACATATCTACTTGAAATATCAACGTAAACGAAATTTTATTGGTGTTTCCGACCTTTTGTTAATCTTTTCATTCATATAAAAAGTACTACTATTGATACCAAAAATGCATGCGTACTTGTCTGCAATAAAGCAACTAAGTAGTAGGTAATACTGCTATTTCTGCTTCGGTTTATTGAATTTAGAATTGAAGGGGATGAATCAGGTCGAACAAGGGAAATTTTTGCGGAAACTTTGATATGCATTTCAGATGCGATTATGCAGCCAGAATCGTACAATTTGTTAGTTAATGGCACTTAATGACGCTTGAAATTATTCAACTTATTGTTTTCATTGTTAAATAATGGAATCCGGCCTTCGGCACCACACTTTTTAAAGTGAACAACATTGGCCTCACCATCTTTTTCGTTTAAATATCCGTTCCTCGTTAGTCAGGGGAGCGCCTACAGCACCATTAAGAAGGTCCAAGTGCTGGGATAGATAGTCTCGTGCCCAAGGCTGAAGATTGTACGGTGGGCCTTCAAGGATATTAAATGCATTACTGGAACGGTAGATAATTCCCTTCGCCACCAACCCTCCTGCGACACCATCTCCCATTGCTACGTGGATTGTATTGCGCTTCTTTATGATGAACTGTGCTAAATATCCCTTTTCCTCTGCCGTCAAGCTATGAAGCTGCAAAAGGCGTTTGCTTTGATATACCCTCCTTTTTCGGATATTAATGATTGATAGAATAACTTTAGTAGTGAAAAAGCTGACTACAACCAAAAAAGCAGGGCCAAGAAATTTCCTGTATGAATCCCGAAAAACTCTGACAGATAGTGTTTCCGCAATATCCGCTGGTAAAAAAAGAAGTAACGCCAGGACAATTGACAGAGCGAGGAGGAACCCAGTAGGAACCTTCCTTAGCCTTTCTAATGCACTTAGAGCTTTATCAATCATGATTTTAAGGCCAACGATAGGCTGCTTCGCGGCAGGGTCCTTGCTGCCCTGACCAACGGGATGTCGGGTGGGCTTAATATACTTTTTCTTGTTTGTGATCGAGCTTTTTTCTTATTATTGAAAGCATACTATTTATTTTTAGCAGTATCTCAGTGCCAGTACTCCTCAAATTCTCTATATTATCTGATTGAACCATTTTCGAAATTAATAAATTTACATCTTCGCAAAAAGAATCTGCATCGTTTCCTGGTCTCCTTTGGAAATAGCCCCTGTTCTCCTTAAGAAATAAAATAAAGTCTTGCACCTCTTTAGCGTCATTATGAGGCACGACACCCTGCAGGCTATTTTGTGTCGATGCTGGGCCATATTTAGTCATTGTTACTTGAGCTTTTCTACAAAGTGCCAGTAGTTGTGCCAATTCAGATGTTTTGCGGTGATGCAAAAGCTGTAATTTTACTTGATTTGCTTCAAAAGCCGATTTTCTCGAACTTTTGGCCTGCCATACTGAGATAACAGCTCCAATTATCGAAGCTACCGTTCCTATTATAGCTATTAGGGAGAAAGTATCCAATGCTATGCCTTTACAATACTAATGATCGCATCTCTCGATAGGTTATGCCTGTCATCATATTTCTTCCATTCATTTAACATCCTACGGTAACGGTCCAGCATTTCAGAGTGGCTATTAAAATCAGCATATTCTGAACCTCCTCTTAGTTCGTCAAACCTCTCCAAATCCATTATAAAATAGTTAGTGTAAGAATATTGCCTTGTCTCATTATTTCCATCGAATCCAGGAAACTTGATCTCACTCTCATCAATTCCTGATTTATCTGAAAGCTTTTGATAAGAAAAAGTTAGAGATCGATACATATTTAAGATATCAACCACCTCTTGGCACTCATCCTCTGACATTTCGTCATATATATTTTCAATAATCCACTGGTAGTGGAGTTTATAACCATTTTCCAGAGCTTTTCTATTTTTTGCGTAATACTCTGCTTCTTCTGGGTATAGCTTTTCCAGAATTTTAAATTGGTTTGCTATGATTAAACGCTCGATTTTAGTTAGATCCATTTTTTGCCTCATTTTGGTTGTTGCCAACGTAGAATCCAGCAGGCAGCTTTGCCGATCTGTTAGAATGAAATGTTGGGCGATGCATATTTTGTATGGCCTATGCTAAAATATACTTATAATTTCATCACTAATTCCTGCGAATCTTTCCTATTAGATGGTATAATAATTCTGGTCATCAAATTCCCTTAGTGGATTTCAGTCTGAACTGACCCCGTATAGTCAATTATCTTACCTCCTTGGGATAATTTTTAGTAAAGCTGAGTCAGAATTAACCTCTATGAGCTCTACATAGTACTGCGATCCCAGAAAAGAGATTAGCTCTCTTCTATCTATATAGAGGTCCCATCGAAACAGTTTATCACCAAGGTAGCCTTCAAATAGTGCGTTTCTTAATGACACATAAGTATTTGTTAACTTTATCTTGCATTGGTCTTCCCAGAAGAAGAAAATTTTAGATTGCTTAAGTTGTAGAGATGTGGTCGGGTATTTTCCTTTAGCAAAGGTACTTTTTTCAGTTACAACAGATCCAGCACCATGAACCGTGACTGTTGCTTTGAGCGATGACAAGCGCTTCAATAGTTGATTTTTCGCTTCAACTTCAACTGCAATCTCAGATTCCTTATCTTTGACTTTGCGACGTAGGTCATCAATAGTTGCGCTATAGCGCATATCGATAAAGAAGGCACAGATTCCGAGAAGAGAGGCAAAGATGCCGATTGAGATCCAACCGGGATGCGCTGCTATCCACTGGGCCAAAGCAAGTTGAGTCTTTTTATCCGCCATCAAATCCCCTTGTATGCATCGTCATCTAATTTAGATATTCGGTTCTCTAAAAAGCTCCAGCAGGCATAAAGTACTCGGATATGGGGTCCATATCCCAGGTAACGTCTTTCCAAGTGATCTTTGAAGTTTTTACAGC
>Ga0126330_10000032_pt1 | contig 54287 bp, 48 predicted proteins | sample InaspJWI91metaG_FD_97004 | JGI IMG/M metagenome (GOLD analysis project Ga0126330, IMG submission 97004) | Marine gutless worms symbiont microbial communities from Oahu, Hawaii - Inanidrilus sp. 2 OAHU.JWI-91 metaG | ecosystem: Host-associated > Annelida > Digestive system > Unclassified...
TGTAAAAACTTCAAAGATCACTTGGAAAGACGTTACCTGGGATATGGACCCCATATCCGAGTACTTTATGCCTGCTGGAGCTTTTTAGAGAACCGAAAAAGGTATTTACCCGGTTCTGTAATCTTCGTGATACCGATCTGCCACATGTCGTGAGCGGCACCGCGGACCTCCCCTTCAGGCATCACGACCACCCAGGGGCCGTCCGCCAGATCAATGAAGGGAATTGCATAGGGTGTCGTCGCGTTGTAGGTCAAGCCGCCCACTTTGTCATCGTAGCTTTCCGTAAGTACGGTCTGTCCGTTTTCCGCACCCAACTGTGTGGTGTAGGCGTATTGCCACTGCGCCATCGCGACAATCGGGATCGACCAGAGATAGGCTTGGCAAGCCCTCTGGAAATCACGGGCATCGTAGAGCTTTTTAACGGTCGCATCGGTGGGATAGCCGTTAGCAAAGTCGTGGGTAAAACTCAGCGAACCAATAGGGGTTTTCAAGGTTTCAGCCGAAGCGCTTCCAAATGCCACAAATGCAGCGGTGAAAACTGACAGCGCGATGAATGTTAAGGTCTTTATTTTCATTTTGCCTTCCTTTATTTTGGTTATTTGCAGTTATGTTCATACCTACGGTTGATTGAGGGGCAGAATTTTGAAGATCGGATATTATGTAGAACTTTATTGATCTTATTTAAAGTGTGTTACTGTTACGTACCCATAATGAGATGCCTCTCTTTGAAATTCTGATTGCGAACTTCAACTGTCAAACTTCATTCATAGAGGAAGGTAGGCACAATATCTTGTGCCTACCTTGATATTACCACCGCTGGTGATTTATTGAGAATATCGCCTGAAAAACGGTCTGTTGATATTTTGGGGATACTTGCCAGAACCTGTAATTATCAATTCATGCAAAAATGTTGTGATAAATAGCAGAAATCGCAATCGGACCTTTGGAAACCTGGCATGCTGATGCCCCTGCTCCCTGCTCTTTTCAAAACCGCAGCAGCATGAAACACAACCCCATGGTGATCGTCGGAATAATGGACGCCTTGAGCAATTTCAATGGAACCACTCCATGTTTGAAATACCGCTTCAGAATGGATTGCCCGGCGGGGTTGGGCGCGTTGGCGATGACTGTCAAACCACCCCCGGTTACTGCTCCGGCCACCACGGCATACTTGAGTGAATCGGTTAACCCGGGTACCAGGGTGCTGAGATAGGTGATGGCTGCGTTGTCGTTGAAGGCCGTCAGACAGGTCGCGCTCAGCATCAGCGGAATCTCCGTCAGGCTCCCGAGCACCGGGGCGATCCACCAGGCCTGAAGCCCTCCGTGAATCACCAGACCGGCCAGGAAAAAACCGACCAGAAGCGCCGGTTTCAGATCGATGCGGTTCTGGAAGAAAGCGGTCACCTGAGCAAATCCCAAGTAGAACAGAAATCCCCCAATAAAGAGCGCAGGATGATGGGCGTTGATGACCGTCCAGATGATAAAGACAACATGAACGCCCATGATCCATTTGGGGACCCAATCTTCCCGCTTGTCCCAGTCCGGATCACGGTAGGGAGGCCGCTGACTTTCCGGGAGAAGTCCGGGGAGCGTTTTCTTCAATTCGTGGGCCTTGATATCTTCGAACCGCTGGGCAAGTGCCTCGATGATGTCGGACCGGTTCACCGCTTCATCATCGATCTCCTTCAGGCTTTGCTCTGTGATTTCTGATTTGATACTGTTGCACCGTTCATCGAATTCGCGACTGTATCCGACATCCCTGTCAACCACCTGCTGCATCCCATTTAGCTGAGACTCCAACTGTTTACGGATGATATACCGGCGCTGGATCTCTCTTTTTGAACGTACGATCAGGTACTCTTTCTGAAGCTCATCCAATTCGCTCCTGAACATGTAGTAGTAGACTGCGTTGGCGATCACGATGCCCAAGGCCGCTTTCCATCCGAAATTTACGATCATGAATCCCATGCCCCAGTCCCATGGGCCGGCAACCATCAGGACCGGAGGGGCGGCAAAGTGGGTCAGCGTCCCTCCCACGGAAATATTCACAAAAAGCAGTCCGATGGTGGCGAACTTAAACTTCTCGCTGGGCCCCAAATCGTAGAATTTACTTGCGAGCAGATAGGCGCAGATCGTCATGGCCGCCGGCTCTGTGACAAACGACCCCATGAGCGGACCGATGGTGAGGATGGTCAGCCACCAGGCCGTCAGCATTCCGCCGATCATTCCGGCCACCTTCCACATCAGCAGTTCGGATAGTTTCAGGATTGGACGGCTGGAGGCAAGCGTCATGATGACAACAACGAACATGGGTTCCGTGTAGTTAACCTTCTGTCCCATATAGTAGACCACCGTGTTCCAGTCGTAAAAGATCGAGATCGCGATACCAAGCCCCACGGCCCAGAGTCCAAAGACTGCTTCCACCTCGCCCATGAAGTGAAGTATCCCCGCACCGATATGGACCGAATCAGGGTCTACAGTTCCCTCTTTTTTTTTCTGGCTGTGCTCCTGGCTCAATCGGTGGGATATGGATAGAAACTTGCTTGAGAGAAAGGTGTGGACGATGGCAATAAAAAAGATGAGTGTCGCCACCAGGTTGAACGGCTCTTCTTTGATGCGGTGCAGCAGGGTTTTTACAATCCCCGCATTTTCCGCGTCATGATAACTCTCCAGGCTGCGGGGAAATTCTATCTTTCCGTCGTGCCCCCCTCCGTGCCCTCCGCCTCCGGCAAGAGTTACGGCAGCAATCCCGACTACAGCCAATCCAAAAAATGCTAACAAAATCGTTAATACTTTTCGATGCTTTTCCATGTCGCCTCCGTATGGAAAAATTGAGGCCGGATTAACACTTCGCTTTTAAATATTTCAACTCCATTCTTAATAAGAAGAGCCACTTCATTTGAGTCATGATCACTTAACAAGGCTTCACTTCTTCACCATTCTTATTTAAAAAGGGACCATTTGGTAGGGTTACAGTTTACTTGCCAATACCACAAATCCTTTAAATTTGCATGTTTGGTGAGGATATCCCAACCGTGGACTTTTGCCAAGATTCCTCGGCGATCGTCAATTGATTCCGACCGAGGAATAATGGTCGTATTCCTCAGCAAAGTGCTACTGACGCCATCCGGGAGGGGATCGATGCCACACAATGGTTCCTGTGGTATAGAAGATGATTTTCGACCGATATCATAGCTGCAGCGTCAAACCTTGATCGCCTCGACTGCGGTCGTTACCATTTTCATTGCATCATCAGCCGCAATTGATCTTCTCTCCTTTCATTGCTTAAAGGATAGAAGTTAATGGATTCACTGCGGGTGATACGGTGATTGTCTGTGACTGGTGGAAACGATCAATCCTTTGAGCGCACCATTAATATCGGCACCGATACATGATTGGCCACCCTATCAGGAATGGAGCCGAAGAGCCACTGGCGCACAGCCCATTCGTTAGACGCCCCGATGATGATGAGATCGTATTCGGGGGCGGTTTTGATGATGCCCTGACTGACGTCGTTGTCGGCAACGATGGCGATTTCAGCGGTGACGCCCACCTCTTCCAGAATGTCGCGCACAAAATCTTCATTATGATCTCGACGAATTAGCCGACTTCCAAGATCAAAGGCGGAAACAGCGTCATCATATTCTCGGTCGATCTTAACCGTCATGGCTGTTATCGTGGCCTGCCATTGCCCAGCCAGTTGTTGCGCTACCGCCAGCCCAAACTTGTTATGCGGGCCGCCGCCCACAGGTACAAGAATCCGGTCAACCTTGCTTAGGCCGTTATCCTTTAGGACCAGGATATTGCGGTCCGCGGATTTGGCCACGCCGGCCACATTGGTGCCGCGTAGTCGCGGACCGCGGACATCTCCCCGCCATCCCATCAGAATGATGTCCGTTTGTTCGATATCAGCGATATTCAGCAGGGCAGATGGTACGCTGTGAGCCACCAGGGCATTGGCTCGGGCGCGAATTCCCTGTTCGGAGGCGTGCCGGGAGGCAACATCCAGGAGCGTTTCCTGCTCGCGGCGCATCTGCTCGAATTCCATGCGGCCGGCCTCAAGCGGCGTTTGCCTCGGAAGACCCACAACATGCGCCAAATGCAGACGTGAGTTTCTCGCCTTGGCCAAGGCCGTGCCCACGCGGAGCAGCGCTCCTTCCGTAGCCGGATTTGAAAGGGGCAAGAGGATCACAGGGAAGGCATCCCTGCGGGCCGCCGCATAATCTTCCGCCTTGGCCATCAGCGGCCTGATAACTTTCTTCTGCCACAGATCATTGGATACACCCACAAGTTGCGTATGTTCGCGCAAAAAAAAGACATACCAGATCATAGTCCCGGCGATGATGCCCAATCCGATCATGATTGTGGGCCGGCTCGTGATGCCCATCACAAAAAGGCAGCCCAGCAGCCCCAAGATGGGCACCGCCGGGTATAACGGGGTCTTGAAGCTGGGTTTATACCAGTCCAAGTCCGCATGCCGCATGACCATGCAGGCCAGAGAGATAAACGCATAGAGGAGTAGGCTCAAAAATGCGCCCACCTCTGCAATCAGCTCGAGATGAGCGCCCAAAATCACAAGTAGAACCATGGTCAATCCACCGGTTACAAAAATGGACCGGTACGGTGTTCTAAAGCGACGATGGATGGTATTGAACCAATCGGGCATGAGACGATCCCGTCCCATGGCGAAGCAGATCCGTGAGGCGGCCATAATACTGGCATTGGCCGAGGATATGGTGGCGAATATGCCACCGAGCAAAATTAAATAATAGCCTGTCTTACCCATCAACATGCGGGCCAATTCCATGAGGATCGTCTCGCTGGCCATTTTGGGATCGTCGTACCGGAGCAATCCGACAACGCATAATTCCACCAGGCAATATACCACGGTCACTACGACTACCGAACCGACCACTGCAATCGGCAGGTTGCGGTCCGGGTTTTTTATCTCCTCTGAAACCGCGGCAATTTCAGCAAAACCCATGAATGTTACAAACAGAACAGGTGTCACCACCAAAAAACCCGAAATGCCGATCTCGGGGGGTATCAAAGGACGCAGGTTCTCAACGTCAACTTCGATCACGGCGCGTACAAAAAATACAGTGAGCGCAATGAGAAGCCCGGCAACAATCACGTTCTGGGTTCCCCCCGTCTCTTTGGCGCCGATGAAATTGAGTCCTGTGAGCAAACCCGTCATAATCAGTGCCAGCCACACGTGTGATATGGGGAAGACATCCGCTACATAGTATCCGAAACCGACCATATAAAAGGCCGAGGCAAATATAAGGCTCAGCCACAAACACCACCCCATTACGGTACCCATCATGGGACCGAAAGCCCTCACAATGAACAGGTAGCCGCCCCCGGACAAAGGCATGCCAGTGGATAACTCGGACATGCAGAATGCGATCAAGACAGCCACCAGTCCGCAAAGGCCAAACGCAAGAACTACGATAGGTCCGGCCTTGGCTGCGGTAATCCCCGGCAGTACAAAGATCCCTGCGCAGACCATTGTGCCGATGCCAATCGACATCGCAGCCCCGAGCCCAAGCTCACGCGCCAGTTCTGTACCTGTGTCGTCGTCCGGTATATCTTTTTTTTGATTATTATCCATTTCTCAAGATTCTCCCCGTTCAAATAAAAGAGGCTGAGAGTCCTAATGTCTGCCTGCCACTGAATCGACAAATCGGATAAAAATGAAGACGGTGCAGAATATCAATGATTCTGCTAAAAATTCAAACACATGGATACATGCATGAGCCTTGAGGCACTGTGCTCTCAAGGATACAGACTGTATGGGTTACAGCACAGGGTGCTGATTCGCGATTGAGAGAGTCCACGTCGAGGTGAGTAATTACGATACTACAAGAATGGGGACAGTTGCAAGTCTCGACACTATGACGGACGGCAGGCCCAAAGACCATTGCCAATATTCAGCGGTGACCTGATCAAAAAATGCGGTAAGGAATAATGGTCGAAGTCCTCACAGGTCATTATGAGAGTCTCAACTACAGATGTGTTGGCGTTAAATGCAACTTTGAAAGTGTTTATCTATTGTAGATATATTAATTTTCGTTAGGTTGGTTATTCAGGCAGGCCTACCTCACGTATTCCGTCAATTAGGAGCTTTTCAGAGGCCTCATCTTTAAGGGTGATATCTTTAGCATAAGTTTTAGCAGAGAATTTGGGATTTATCCTAAGCACCTCTGCTGCTTCAGCATGTGCATCCGCCTTGCGTTCTAATTTATCATAACATAAAGCTAAGTTCAGGTGAGAAAACATGTCATCGGGTTGTAGTTGAATCGCTTTTTTATACTCGTGGACCGCTTTTTCATACTGCCCTGTCAAGCGATAAGCATCGCCTAATCTACTTAAGTACCAGCCCGGTGGAATTGGATTCAAACGTATGGCTTTTTTTAGCGCAATTATCGCTTCTTCCGGCTTACCGGCAGTGTTTAAAATCATACCCAAGCCAGCATTAATATCAGCGTTATTCGGAAAAAGGTCACGAGCTATCTCTAACTCTGAAATGGCCTTATCAAATTGTCCTTTCCGAGAATAGGCATAGCCAATCAAGAAGTGCGCGCCAGCATCGCTGTCTCCCCGGTAAAGAACTTTTTGCGCCAGTTCAAAGGCCTGTTCGATTGATTTTTCAGGTGTTTTACTCGTGCCAAAAACCCCATCCATAAGAAGGGTCCAGGCAAACATTTCCGTTGCGGATGAATAATTCGGATCCAAATCAAGGGCTTCTTGCGCCTTTTGCCTTGATAAGATATTACTATCGGGAGTGAAGGCGTTGAAATGCTCCACTGATTGCATCACCTTTATGTAAGCCTCAAAGCTTTCCGTTTCAGGGCCCCAATTTGCCGACTCTCCCTCGGTCAGTTTTACCTGCAGGGCGGCGGCAATTTTCATCGCGATTTCATCTCTCATAGTAAATATATCTTTAAGCTCCCGGTCATATTTTTCCGCCCAAAGGTGGTGACCATTCGTTGCATCAATAAGTTGAACTGTGATCCGAATCTGGTCATCGAATTTCTGGATGCTGCCTTCCAATACATACCGGACGCCCAGATCACGGCCAATCTCTTGGACTTTCACCGATTTGCCTTTGAAAGTGAACGAGGATTCTCGCGCGACTACAAACATACTGTGGATTTTGGCCAGCGTGGTAATAATATCTTCAGTAAATCCATCGCTGAAAAATTCTTGCCCCGGGTCACCACTCAGATTTTTAAATGGCAGCACAGCAACTGAGGGCTTATCAGGCAGTTCAAGCGTATCTACGGCAATAGATTCGTATTTAATGGGAGGCTCCAATAATACCTTATAGACACTTACAGGCTCCTTGATGTTCTTAACCGCATGCTCGCCATAGTAATCAAAGCTCAATTCCAGCTTGTTCTTGATCTGGTCATACGTGCTGCGTGAGACACATATCCCCCCCGCATCTGCAAGGCTCTCTATCCTCGCAGCAACATTGACACCATCCCCGAAAATTCTATCGCCATCCTCAATCACATCAGCAATGTTAATCCCAATCCGAAATTCCATCTTCTTATCTTTAGGAAGTTCTTGATTCTTGTCTCGCAGTCCTTTCTGTACCTCTACGGCACACTGAACGGCATCCACGGCACTCTCAAACTCATCCAATAAGTTGTCACCCACTGCATCCACAGTTCTGCCACCATGCTGTTCAATGCATGTTGACATGATATTTCGATAATCCTTCAGGGTCTGAACCGTGGCAACATCATCATCCGCCATAAGGACGCTGTAACCTTTTACATCGGCTGAAAAAATGGCTCTAAGCTTGCGTGTGACTTTTTGTTCGTTGGGCATGATAACCACTTTCATTGGTTGCGTGGCATAGAGCGTCTTGAAGGCCTCAAATATACCTACAATCTTGGGTAACAGTGCACGGCGCCGGCCAGCAGTATTTATAGACCAAATCAAAAAGAGATTTCAGGATACAACAGTTCTTAGGGTTGGTGCAAGTGCCGGCCATAATCCTGATCCGCGGAGACCAAGGCATATTGCCAATATTGTGCAGTTTTCGATAGCTCCCCGAAACCGAGGAATACTAGTCGTAGTAATCAGTTGGAAGCCTTCAGGTGGTTGAGCATATTGAGGGGAGAAGGGAAAGGGTGAAATCTATAATAGATTTCACCCCATACAGACTGGTTGTTAAAGAAATGTTAGTAGACCATGTCTTCTTCGGTCACCTTGGTTTTGAACAGATTGTAAGCCCAGATCTGATAGGCCAGCACAATGGGTACGAAGATGATGACCACCGTCAACATGATTTTAAGGGTCAGCGGGCTGGACGAGGCATTGAACGCGGTCAAATCGAACCGTGGGTTGATACTTGATGGAAACAGGCTCGGGAACAACCCGACCACGCCGAAAAATGTGCAGCCGATGATGGTCAATGCCGAAGCGAACCAGGCTTTGAACCAGGCCTGCTTGGCCATAAAGACCCTGGCCCCGAGGAGCCCGACCACCGCCAGAACAATGACCAGGAAAAAAGCCGGATTGGCCAGGTAATTTTCATACAGGTTGGTGGCAAACCAGCTGGCTATCAGGAAAATCACGGCAACTGCCAGCAACACCGGCCACAGGGTCTTGGCGGTGCTGATGGCCCGTTCTTGTAGATCGCCGGTCGTTCTGATGGCCAGCCACAATGCGCCGTGCTGCATGAACAGCAGCAGGAACAGTACGCCGCCCAGCAGGCCGTAAGGATTCAGCAGGGTAAACAGCGTGCCCTGGTAAATGCCCCGTCCGTCGAAGGGGATGCCCTGAAAAATGTTGGCGAAGGCCACACCGAAAAGAATAGCCGGCGCAATGCTGCCGACGAAAATACACGTGTCCCAGACCTTGGTCCAGCGGGGGTCGTCGAGTTGATGACGAAACTCAAAGGAGACCCCGCGAATGATCAGTGCGAAAAGGATCAACATCAAGGCCGCATACAGGGAGGAAAACATCGTGGCGTACACCTGGGGGAACGCGGCAAATGTTACCCCACCCGCGGTGAGTAGCCACACCTGGTTACCGTCCCACAAGGGGCCTTTGGCATTGATCATCATCCGTTTGTCCTGCTCGGTTTTGCCCAGGAATGGGTAAAGACTGCCGATACCGAGGTCGTACCCGCCGGAAGTGAAAAAGAGCGCCCAAATCAGTCCCCAAAGGAAAAACCATGTCGTTTGCAAAGCCATTTTTTTTCTCCTAATATTTCATGGATATCAATTTTGTTGTTAACTTACGTCTTGGCTGGTCGCTGTAGCGACTCAGGACACGGCCGGTTGCACATCGCCATCACTGGCGGCGGCATCATCGGCGTCGTCTTCACTGTCCATATCCGGTCCCTGTTTGGCGTATTTGGCAATAAGGGCAAACCCTGCCAGACCCAGTATAGTGTACACCAGAATAAACCCGCCTAACGAAATAAACACCTGATGGGTTGGCACGGGTGAGACCCCGTCCGCCGTCTTCATCAGGCCGTAGACAATCCAGGGCTGGCGACCGAATTCAGTCACGATCCAACCGAGCTGAATCGCAAGGTAAGGCAGTGGAATGGCGTACATCATGATCTTCAGATACAGCGGGTTTTCAAGCAGGTTTTTCCGTTTTATCCAGCCTATTATGGGCAACAGGATCAATAGCACCCCGATGCCCACCATGCCCTTGAAGGCAAAGGATGTCAGCAGGACCGGTGGGCGTTCGTCTCTGGGGAAGTCATTGAGACCGCGGACCTCGGCATTTATGTCGTGAAAGATCAGAAAGCTGAGCAGCCCGGGGATGGCCCCGATTTCAACGGCATTGCGTTCGTTTTCCGGGTCCGGCCAGGCAAAAAGATAAACCGGCGCTTTGCGCTGGGTTTCCCAGAGAGACTCCATGGCCGCCAGTTTGGTCGGTTGTTTTTCACCGACCACCACGCCGTTCAAGTCCCCCAGGATGAAAACAGTGAAAGAAAAGATGATGGCGAATCCCAGGGCGATGCGAAACGAACGGGTAAAAAATTCAATATGTTTTTTCTTCAGGAGATGGTAGGCGCTGACGCCCATGACGAAGAAAGCCGCCAGGGTGTAGGCGGCGCTGGCCGTGTGGATGAATTTTACAATGGCAAATTTTTGGGTGATGACTGCAAAAAAATCAACCAGTTCCGCACGTCCGTCGCGCATGGTAAAGCCGACGGGACTCTGCATCCAGGCATTGGCAATCAATATCCATACAGCCGAAAGGTTGGAGCCCAGAAACACCAGCCACATCACCGCGGCGTGCGCCTTTTTCGATAGCTTTTTCCAACCGAAAATCCAAATGCCGATGAACGTGGATTCCAGGAAAAATGTGGCGGTTGCTTCAATTGCCAGCAGGGAACCAAAAATATCCCCTACGTAGGCGGAGTATTGCGACCAGTTGGTTCCAAACTGAAACTCCAGGGTGATGCCGGTGACCACACCGACGGCAAAGTTGATGAGAAACAGTCGGCCCCAAAATTTGGTCATCTTCAGGTACGTCTCGTCACCTGTTTTGACATATTTGGTCTCCATGTAGGCCATTATAAACGAGAGTCCCAGGGTCAAAGGGACATACAGGAAATGGAACATGGTGGTGGCTGCAAACTGGATTCTCGATAAAAGTAACGCATCCATAAATTTCCCTCCGTAACTGTAATTTATTCGCTTCGTTTTGCGGAACGATATACATAAAAATTTCTTTTCATCTTAAAATTCTTGCCGCACCAGTCCTCATCGTGGCCTTTTCAGTTCGCCCGTGCTACAGGTTTCATCTGCGAGCATTTGCTTGAAACTTGTCTGCCTGAGGGTGTCGCGGAGCTGATTCCGGGCTTTATCCCAGACCTGGTGGGCCGAGCAGGCCGGGGCCCGCTGACACGATTCGGGTCGCAGGACGCAGTCGTTCAGAAAAATCTCGCCGATAACCGCTTCCACCACATCGAGCATGGTCAGCTTGTCCGGGGAAATGATCAGCCGATAGCCGCCCTTGGCCCCCTGAATGATTTCAATAATGTGTGCTTTGGCCAGCTGCGGGGCAATTTTACTGAGGAATTGATCCGGGATGTCCATGACCCGGGCGATTTCTTTACGGCTCGTGGTCACCCCCTCGCCCTGATAGGCAAGGTAGAGGGCGCAGCGGACAGCATATTCACCGGCTCTTGTTAAACGCATGTATCTCCCACACTAAACACGATAAATAAGATGATTTTTGTCCAATATAATTTGGCCGCACATCTGTCAAGACTTTTTTTGCAGTTATTTGTGCTTATGCGGTCTCTATTAACCTGTTCTTCAGGGCCAGGTTAGAGAGAGTTGGCTATGCCCTTGAAGTGACTTGCAATTAAATTCGAAGCACGGAATGTTCACAAGGCGAACGCCGCAATAGTGAAATTCGAAACAACATCGAATGACAGAAATTCAAATGGCCCAGCAAGCAGCCCGCTGGGCCTTGCATTATGAGCTTTGTTTTTGTCATTGGTTCATTCGGATTTCTGATTTGTTTCGGATTTACGGCGTTGGCCTTGAGAACATGCCGACATGCGAATTTCGGATTTCAGTCGTCAAATAATAATATACGCCCTCTGGGCTTGATTCAAAGCCCGGCCCTTTGAGGCTGTGTCGTAATTTAGACAACCGTCCACTCTTCTCCGTCATGCCGGACTCGATCCGGCATCCAGAGCTCTATATGACGGTGATGACCCTGGATCCCGGATTCGTCATCCCGGACGGGATCCGGGACCGGGATGACAATATTAACAACGGCGCTATTTGGGCAATTAAGAGACAGCCTGTTTGGGCCAGGGTTCGTTACGCCTTGCTTGAGGGTGTTTGTGCATCATGGTCGCCGGGAGGCAGTTCTGTTGGCGGGTAGCCCCAGAAGCGTCGGTACCTCGAATTATCCGATAGGAGGGCGGCGTGGTGCCCCTGGGCGGCGATGCGGCCGCTATCGATCAGGATGGATTTGTCCATGCGGTGGATGTCGATCATGTGGTGGGTGATCAACACAACGGTTTTCCCAGCCGTTCGTTCCCATATGGCCTGCATCAATTTCTGTTCCGTCACCCGGTCCAGGCCTTCGGTGGGCTCATCCAATACCCAGATCGGGGCATCGTGAACAAAGGCCCGGGCAACCGCCAGTCTCCGGGCCTGCCCGCCGGATAGCATTTTACCTGCCTCTCCGACCCAGGTATCCAGGCCGTCCGGCAGGCTGTCTACAAACGACAGCATCTGGGCTGCCGCCAGTGATTCCCGCAGGTCTGATTCCGTTGCGTCGGCGCGGGCTATGCGCAGGTTGTCCCGCAGGCTGGTGCTGAAGATGTGCGCCTGCTGGGACACTACGGAAAAACTCCGGCGCAGGTCAGCTGCGCCCAGTGTGCGTATGTCCACACCGTCGATGCAGATACGGCCCGCGGTGGGTTCCCAGAACCTCACCAGCAGATTCACAAGCGTGGTTTTACCGGAACCAGTTGTCCCCAATACAGCCACCCGACGTCCGGCCTCTGCCTGAAAATTCAAGCCGTCCAGGATTAGGGGGGCATCTTCAGCATAGCGGAAGCTGACGTCTTCAAATGTCAAACCGTGGTGCTCTGGAACGGGGTGGGGTTGTTCCGGATAGCGGACGGCCGGCTCCGATGTCACGATCTCTACCAGACGACGTCCGGCTTCACGGGTTCTGCCCAGGAATTGAAAGGCTGTCGGCAGAGGCCAGACAGCCTCATACGCAGCCATGACAGCCAGCGCCACAAGGGTGAGCACGGCACCACCATGCTCGGCGGCCATATCGAGGCGGTCCACGCCGAGATACAGGGTCAAAGTGACGGCCAGACCTGATATGAGGGTAATCAGGGCGTTGGTGAATCCTGTGATGTGGCTCATGCGGCGCTGGGAGGCCATGAGTTCATCGGCATCCTGGCGGATTGCTTCCAAGTGGCGCACCTGCGCATCGTACACCAGCAGTTCCGGCATCCCCTGGAGCCCCTCTACGATGCGCACCCGCAGCCCGGCGCTCTGGCGACCCAGTCTGCGCCCGGTCTTCGCACCGAGCCATGCAGCGGTATAGGGAACAATGCCGCCGGCAACGGCCAAAAAGGCCAGTGCGGCAACAGCGATGGCCGGATCAAACAGCCAGAGCAGCCCGCCAAGCAGAACAGTTACAATCAGGAAGGCGGCCGAAGGCGACAGGACGCGGACATAGAGATTGTCCAGGGTGTCGATGTCTTCTACGAGCCGATTGAGAATGTCGCCGCTGCGAAATCGGGACAGGCAGGCCGGTGCCAGGGGTTCTATATGGCGATAGAACCAGACCCGGAGGCTTTCCAGTATTCTGAAAGTCGTATCGTGGTTGACGACCCTTTCACCATAACGTGCCAGGGTGCGGCCAAAGGCAAACAGGCGGACTCCGATACTCGGTAAAAAGAAATTAAACTGCCAGGTGCCGGCAGCCGACAGGGCCGCAAGAGCTGCAGCTGTCAGAAACCAGCCGGCCAATGACAACAGCCCCACGGCCGAACCAACGGCCACCAATCCCAGCAGGATGCCCACCAGCATCCTTTTCCGGTGGGCTTTTAGCAGGCGGAAAAACGGGCCCAGTTCCTGGTAGCTGTTAGGCATGCCCTTCCTCCCCGGGAAGCTGGTTCGCCAGCCGGTGAAACACGCCGCCGGCCGCGCTCAATTCAGCAAAAGAGCCCTGTTCCACGATCCGGCCCCTGGACATAACCAGAATCCGATCAACCTTCTCCACATCCGCCATGCGGTGGGTCACGGTCAGGACCGTTCGGTCGGCAGACAATTTTTCCAAAGCCTCCAGAACCAGGTGTTCATTTTCTACGTCCAGGCCGGCGGTGGGTTCGTCCAGCAACAGGACCGGCGCCTGTTTTAAAAAGGCCCGGGCCAGTGCGATCCGCTGGGCTTGCCCCCGGGAAAGGCCGTACCCGCGCTCACCGACCACCGTGTCCAGACCCTGGGAGAGGGCTTGGGTGAATTCCAGCACGCGCGCTGAACGGGCGGCGTCTGCCACCGCAGCCTCCGAGGCATCCGGCCGCGCCATGCAGATGTTGTCCCGGATACTTCCATAAAAGAGCATGGGATCCTGACCGATCCAGGACATGTGTCGGCGCCGACCGGCCGGGTCCAGATTGTCTGCGGATATTCCGTTGACTGTTATCTGTCCCTGGTCCGGCTGGAGAAAGCCGAGCAGCAGATCGAGCACGGTTGTCTTCCCGGCCCCGCTCTCGCCAACCAGGGCGAGCTTTTCCCCGGCGTTAAGGGTGAAACTGATGCCGTCCAACGCGGGCCGCCGGCCCCCGTCATAAGCCAGATGCACATCCTGGAAATAGAGCGTGACGCCACCGGATGGTTCGAGAACCACCGGATTTTCAGGGTCGACCGGCACCGGCACATTCAGCACTTTGAGGATTTCCCGGGCGGCTCCGACGGCCTCGGCCCGTGCGTGGTAATGGGTGCCCAGCTCCCTGAGGGGCAGATAGAATTCAGGCGCCAGCAGCAGGATGAAAATCCCCCCATATAGGGTTAACGGCAGTCCCCAGGTGCCGAAGTGGTAGTAACCCAGGTATGTCATCCCGAGATAGACCGCGACCAAGGCAATGGCGATGGCGCTGAAGAACTCCAGGACCGCTGAAGAGAGAAACGCGATACGCAGAACGCGCATGGTCCGGATTCGGTAGTTGCGGGATACCCGGGCAACGGTCTTTTCGGCATCCCGGTTTTTATGAAACAATTTAAGGGTCGGCAAGCCCTGCAGCGTATCCAGAAAATGGGCACTCATGCGGGACAGGGCCTGAAAGTTGCGCTGACTGACACTTTCCGCCCCCATGCCGACCAGTACCATGAAAAACGGAATCAACGGGGCGGTGACCAGCAAAAGACCGCCGGCTGCCCAGCTCACCGGAAAGACAAAGGTCAAAATGGCGGTGGGGATCATGATGGCCAGGGCCATTTGCGGCAGATAGTGGGCAAAGAAACCATGCAGTCCTTCCACCTGTTCCATGACGGTGCTGGCCAGGGCACCGGTGTTGCGGCCGGTCACATAGGCTGGACCGAGCCGGGTGATATGGGCCAAGAGGGTTCTACTGACCTGCCGTCGTATTTTTGCACTGGCCGCGGAGCCCGCGACTTCACGGCCCCAGGCCAGGAGTGATCTGACCATATAAATGCCGATCAACGCCGCAAAAAAAGGCCAGAGCGCTTCCCGATTCTTCCCTTCGATCACTGCCCCGTGGATAATGCGGGCTAGAAACCCGGCCTGTGCAATCAGCAGCAGCCCGCTGGCCAGACCCATCCCGACGGACAGCCCAATCCAACCTTTTGCCGGCATTACCTGTTTAAACAGCCAGCGCCGCCCTGCCTTCGCGTCAGTGCTTTGATCGTCTGATTCTTGCAAATGTCAAATCCCCATGCCTGCTGCTACCCTGGCGTTGGCACCTGTCTGGTCAAATTACGGATAGCCCCCTCTGCGGCTGTCAGGGTACCCAGGCTTCCAGACTGAATTGACGCCTTTACTCCTGAAATTCGCGCATGAATTTTCGGTCGATGTAGTCTTTGATTTTGAAGGCCAGTTTCCCGGTCAGGCGCCAGATGCCTTTGCTGAGAATGCCGGTCCCGTTGCCCAGGTTGAAAATCAGCAGATAGTTGCCGCCCGGATCGAAGGGGTGCAACGAATCACCTTCCAGGGCGGCCAAGAGGTTTTTGTAGAGCACTGGATTCTGGCGCACGGCGTAGACCCCGACTTTATCCAGGGGTTGGTCTTGAAAATAGATGCAATCCCCGCCGCCAAATATCTCCGGGTAGTCCGGGCATTGGAGGTAACGGTTGACCAGCAGGCCGCCATCCGGGCCGACAGGCAGGTTGGAATCGGCAAATATGCGCGAAGGTATGACGCCCCGGGCGAGGAAGATGAGGTCGGCCGGATGGGTTTCACCGGACTGCAAAGTGATGTCGCCATCCGTCATGCCGGTGACGTAGCTGCCTTTACTGATAGACACCCCGAGGGCCAGCAGGGATTTCTCTGCATGGCGACCGATCCAGGCCGGAAAGCGGGACATCAGACCCGGACCGGCGAAGATTTGCACGGCGACGCCTCTATGACCGTGGGCCGCCAGCAGGGCCATGATGTTGCCGGCCACTTCGATCGCGGAGGCGCCACCGCCCACGATGGCAATCCGACCGGCCCCCCTTTCTCCCAGCGCAATGATTTTTTTCTGGGCCTGTTGCAGCCTTTCGATGGGTTTCACCGTAAAGATGTCGGCCGACTCAGCCAGTCCTTCCAGTCCGGGCACGTAGCTGCCCGCGTTGCAGGATACGATGTCATAGGGTATCTCCTGCCCGTCTTCCAGTTGCACCCGCTTCTGATCCAGAGCCAGGCGACGGGCTTTGCCTTTTACAAAGGTCCCGCCCCGGGCGGTGGTCATTTTTGCCACGGCAAACCGGATCTCCTCCGGCCGGTAGGTTTTACCGAGCATGCCCGGGCCCATCCCGGAATAGTAGTGGTGCTCCGAAGGACCGATAACCGTCACCGCATGACCGCGTTCCACGAAATGGTGCAGGTTCTGCAGGGTGACCATGTGGGCATGGCCGGCCCCTATCAGTACAAGTTTTTTCGGCATGGCGTCCTCAACGATTCAGGTTGTCTACCAGATCACCCAGCAGCGCCAGATGGTTTTTTTCTTCATCGGCCATCTGCATCAGCATGCGGCGGCCCTCTTCATCGCCGCTGGCGGCCGCTGCCCGCATATAGAGATCCAGGGCCTGACCCTCTATAGACATGGCAATGGCCGCAATATCGACGACCGAATCAAGATCGGGATTGAACAGCTGGATATACTCCTCGGTGGTCAGCCCGCCTTCCATGGCGCTGCCGGATGTCTGGGCTTCCAAGTCCGTCCGGCTCTCATTCTTGCCGGTCAGCCGGTTGTACTCGGCCACGATTCTTACCTGGTGCTTTACCTCGATACCGCCCAATTTGCCGAAAAGGGACTTTACCTCCGGATTTTCGGCGGCCGCCTCCCGGGTGGCATAAAAATCCTTCAGTCCGGTTTCCAGGCCGAATGCCACCAGGAGTGCTTCCGGCCCTGACTCACGCCCCGCGAACAGGGCCAGGCCCAAGTCTGGTGAACCGACTGCCGTCGCGCCATCGAAAGCCTTAATCCCTCCGGCAAGGTTGTAAATATTTTTGAAGCCCTGACCGGCGAGCATCTGCGCAGCAACCCGGCTGCGACCGCCCACGGCTCAATAGACCATCAGCGGTTGTTCCCGGTCCAACTCGTCCAACCGGTCGGTCAACTGGGGCAGGGGAATCAAGGTGGCGCCGGGGATGTGACCGGCATTGTACTCGCTGGGTTGACGCACGTCCAGGATCAGCATGTCGCCGTTGTCGGTCTTGGCCATCATATCCCGGGCCTGAGCAGTCCCGATGGATTCCACGGGGGTGAAAAATTGTTTCCAGCGCATAGGGGCCTCTCTTTGGGTTGTGATATTTTAGTTTCTTTTGGTGGGTATCTCCAATTCAGGGGCGATCATAGCAGATCCAATTCCCCATGACAATTGAAGACGCCCGGCGCGCGGCGGCAACGTGGCATGGAGATTGCACTCTCTGAAGCAAGTCTTACTACAACACAGGCGTACTTTTGTTATGCCCACACGTACTAACCCGGATATCATTTCAAAAGGGGGACTCATGGACCTGCAGGAATATAAAAATATCGTCGAAATGGCTATCGGTGAAGAAGTGGCCGCCAGCATTTTTTACCAGGAAGCCTCGGACAAGGTTGAAGATCCATACCTGAAGAAAATGTTCACGGAACTTTCCGAAGACGAGCGCGGTCACAAGCGTATTCTGGAAAAGATACTGAACAGTGAGCGCATCCAGCAGTATTTCAAGGAATCGGTGGATTTCAAGGTATCGGAAACGGTGGACAAACCCGAATTGTCCTTCCAGATGAAACCGGCCGATGCCATCGCCCTGGCCATGAAAAATGAAGAAGAGGCCATGCAGATGTACCAGCAGATGGCGGCTGCCTGTGACGACCCCGAAAAAAAGCGGGTCTTTGAAGATCTGGCAACTATGGAGCGCGGCCACAAACGCAAGATGGAAGCGGCGTTCGTCGATATCGGCTATCCGGAGGTCTGGTAGCCATGGCCCTTTCCGTCGTGGATCTGTATCGCGATGTCCTGCAGAAGACCAATTGCGGCGACTGCGGATTCACCACCTGCCTGGCCTTTGCAAGTCAGGTGGTCTCTGAAAAGCTCGATCTGGGCCTGTGTCCCCATGTCCCGGCCGACCTGCTGGAACAAAGCAAAGCAGAGCTCGCCGAACAGTACCGTGAGGGGCGCTGGACCAAGCGGGACATGGCCGCCGATGCCCTCCAGTGGGCCCGCCAGAAAGCGGCGTCCATGGCGTTGCCGGACCTGCCCGCCCGCATTGGCGGTCGCCTGGTACAGCGTGACAACCTCACTTTTCTGGAACTTCCCTATTTTACAGCATGCGTTCTTATCGGGGACGGTCAGATCGTCAGAACAGATAATGCCGATCTCACCCGCTGGGAACAGGTCTTTCTTTATAACCATCTGGCCCAGGGCGGCTCGCGGCTGCCGGTTGGCAAGTGGAAGGGGCTGGTGGAATTTCCTAACACTGTCTCAAAGATCAAGTCGATGATAGAACAAGTTGAGACACCTTTGATACAGAGATTTCGGGGCCAAACAGGCGCCTTAAAGACTGCCGCCGCTGCCATCGGCGGAGTGGAACATACTGACGAGCGGGAATCGTCCGGCCTGAATTTTCATTTTCAACCCCTGCCCCGGGTTCCGGTGACGCTGATGTTCTGGGACGAAGATCCCGAAGAAGGTTTCGAACCACTGGCCAAACTGCTGTTTGACGAAACGGTGACCGAACACCTGGATATTGAATCGATCATGTTTCTGAGCGAGCGGCTCCGGCAGTTGTTGTGCGAATAGAAGCTGTTTCAAAATTGCGTCTAAGGCCCAATCTCGGCGTTGGGCTGTTGAATTCAACGGCTCGCCTTGACCTTTGACCTGATGCACAATATTGAAACAACTTCTGCTAAAAGATTGTAGCGATTTTGTTAAGCTTTAGTTTCATCGTGAAATCAGGAGGCGGTATGGAAGCATCTAAAGTCACAATTTTCAGTCCCTATCCCTTTTCCGTCGGCCAGAAGATCAACATCGCCGACGGCCCCCGGCAGGGTGATTGGGAAGTGATCGGCCTGTCGGCGCGCAAAGTTACCCTTAGATGTCCCATCAGTCACCGTGAGTTCGAGTGGGACCGTTTTTGCTATCACATTGAAGACCGTACCCAGCCCTGGCCCGGTGAAGATTAAATCGGCGTCCTACCACCCTGGGTGCACTGATCCTAAATATATATAAGGCTTTACAACCCGTCATGATACCGCTATGTTTTAGGCACGCATATCATAATTGTAGCCTTAACGGGTTTCACGGCTTAACTCCTTTCAGATTATATACCACTGGGAATACCGGTCAATCCGGGACGCGTCGCCTCATTCCCGGCAATTTTTATGAATGCCGCCCGGAGGTCAAAAGGACATCAGGATGAGACAAGACGAAACCTTGAATATCGACTACTACGAAACCCAATATGAAAAATGGAAGGCGGACCCGACATCCGTTTCCCCTGATTGGCAGCACTTTTTCAAGGGATTCGAGATCGCCTATGCGGGCACTCTGGGAGGTCCCGGGGAACCGGTCAGAGGCCAGGCCGCCAATCAGGCCGAAGTGTCGGCCCTGATCTACCGCTATCGGGATATCGGCCACCTGCTGGCCTGCATGGATCCTTTGAGTGCCTGCCCGACCGATCACCCCCTGCTCGAACTGCAAGCCTTCGGCCTCTCCCTGGACGAATTGAATAACCGCTATATTGCCCCGGAAACCCTGTTTAAGAGCGATGCCACCCTCAAGGACATTGTGCAGGCCTTGAAAGAGACGTATTGTCGCTCGATCGGCGTTGAGTACATGCACCTGCAGGATCCGGCGGAGCAACGTTGGTTGCAGGAGCATATGGAGCCTTCCCGGAACCGGACGGCCTTCAGCCCGGATGAAAAGCGCAGTATTCTGGAAAAACTGATACAATCGGCCCGGTTCGAGGGCTTCCTCAACAAGAAGTATGCCGGTGTAACCCGCTTTTCACTCGAAGGCGGCGACGCCCTGATACCGTTTCTGCATTGTTTAACAGAGACGGCGGCCGAAAACGGCGTGGCGCAGATCATCCTCGGCATGGCCCACCGCGGGCGGCTCAATGTACAGACCAACGTTCTGGGCAGAACCTTTGCGGAGATATTCGCCGAATTCGAGAGTTGCTATGATCCGGATCAGTTGATGGGGGCCGGCGACGTCAAATATCACAATGGGTACCTGGCGGATATTACGACCACCGCCGGTAACCCTTTGCGCCTGTACCTGGTGAACAACCCGAGTCATCTGGAAGCGGTCAACCCGGTGGTCCAGGGGATTGCCCGTGCCCGCCAGGAGCTGGAATCGGAAGACCCCATGGCAGGTTTCAGCCGGATTTTACCGATTTGCCTCCACGGTGACGCGGCGTTTGCCGGTCAGGGCGTAGTGGCGGAAACCCTGAACATGTCCGCCCTGGCCGGATATCGTACCGGTGGCACAATCCATGTGATTATCAACAACCAGATCGGCTATACCACCCTACCCGAAGATGCGCGCTCCACCCGCTATTCCACCGACGTGGCTAAGATGCTGATGGTACCCATCTTCCATGTGCATGGCGAAGACCCGGAAGCGGTGGTCCATGTGGCCCGGTTGGCCGAGGCCTACCGGCGGACCTTCGGCAAGGATGTGGTGGTCGATCTGGTCTGCTACCGCCGTTTTGGACATAATGAAGGCGACGACCCCTACTTCACCCAGCCGCTGATGTATGAACGCATCAAGACCCGACCGTCTCTGGACAAGGTCTACCAGGAAACCCTGGAGGCGGATAAGTCAATGACCGCCAAAGACATCGCCGCGATTGAAGACCAGCTGGCCCAGAGACTCGATGAGGACTATGCAGAGATAAAAGACAGCACATGTGCCTTTCCCGAGGACCGCTTCTTTGAAAACTTGGACGGCTACCACGGTCGGTTTTCCTTTCGGCATCCAGCCACCAGTGTGACCCAAAAGGAACTGGTTTCCCTGGCGGAAGACCTGCTCCGGGTTCCGGAAGGGTTTTCCATCAACCGTAAGGTCAAGCGGGGCCTGGAAAAACGGGCGGCGGCCGTCAAAACCGGCAAGGGCATAGACTGGGCCAACGCCGAGAGCCTGTCGTTTGCATCGATTCTCAAGGAGGGTTTCCCGATCAGGCTCAGCGGGCAGGATGTGCGCCGGGGCACGTTTAGCCAGCGGCACTGCGTACTGTTTGACGCGCAAACCGGGGTCGGTCACATTCCTCTCAACCACCTGGCCGCTGACCAGGGGCGCTTTGACGTCTATAACAGTCATTTGTCTGAATATGGGGTGCTTGGCTTTGAATATGGATATGCCATGGTGCGCCCCGAGGGCCTGGTCATGTGGGAAGCCCAGTTCGGTGATTTTGCGAATACGGCCCAGGCGGTAATCGATCTGTTTATATCCAGCGGCCAGTCCAAATGGCAACGGCTTTCCGGACTGGTGCTGCTGCTCCCGCATGGTATGGAGGGAATGGGGCCGGAGCACTCCAGTGCTCGCCCGGAGCGGTTTTTGCAGCTCTGCGCCGATGACAACATGCAGGTCTGCAACCCAACCACACCGGCCCAGTACTTCCACCTGCTGCGGAGGCAGGTCGTCGCCCGCCACCGGCTGCCCCTGGTGGTCCTGACGCCCAAGAGCCTGCTGCGGCATCCGCTGGCGGTGTCGAACACTCGGGATTTTATCACGGGGTCTTTTAAACCGTTAATGGTCGATGATGCCGGGCAGAGCGCCGTGCAAAGGGTGCTGCTCTGCAGCGGAAAGCTTTATTACCAATTGCTGGAACGACGTTCGCAGCTGGCCCTGAAAGACACGGTGCTGATTCGCCTGGAACAGATCTATCCTTTTCCCGCTGTGCAGCTGGAAAAAGCGCTGGCCGGGTTCGGGCAGAAGAGTCGTTTGGTGTGGGTCCAGGAGGAACCTGAAAACATGGGTGCCTGGCAGTTCGTCGCACCGCTGATAGAAGCCGCCGCCGGGCGCCGGCCGGCGTATATCGGTCGCAAGGCATCGGCCAGTCCGGCCACCGGGTTTCCGGCCATTTACAAACGTGAACAGACGGCAGTTCTGGATGAAGCCGTGGGGGCTATTGAAGAATAGACAAGCTTAAGCCCTCTGCATCCTTTAAGAGCACAGAGAACTATCAGCCTTGTACGCTTAATAAATAATTACTTTTTCAAAATGTTCATACGTTTCAGTTTGTTACTTTTCTTTCACGTGAAAGAAAAGTAACCAAAAGAAAACGCCCATAAGACGCGGCCCTGTCGGGCTGCCCTGCGCTTCTCGAAAAGGGCGCGCTCAGCACAACTCGCTGCGCTCAGACAAGCACTTCGCTCTCTTCGCCCTTTCCTGCGATGCTCGGCGCGTCTTAAAGGGTAATATAAAGACCAGATGATATTCAGACCCTTTAAAGCGATTTCAAAATGTTTCCGAATTTGCTAGCAGAAGTTTACTATTAAACCTTTGTCCAGCCAGGGGTGGTAGATTATAGCCTGGAACAAGGCTTGAATACTTTTGAGACCGGAGGCATAGTAGCCCCTATGTCGAGGATCGCGAAAGTATGAATACGCAGTTCCGGGCTATAAGATGCCGCCCATGGCTGGACACCAATCGGGAGTAGTCTTATGGACATCATAATACCCAGCGTGGGTGAATCGGTGCAGGAGGCGGTCCTGGCCGAATGGTTCAAACAGGATGGCGATTTGGTCGAGATCGACGAGCCTTTGCTGGTCATCGAGACAGACAAGGTGACCCTTGAAGTGGTCGCCGAAGTACGGGGGATTGTCGCTATATCGGTACCGGAAGGTGAGACTGTGGCAATTGGTGCGGTGGTCGGGACGATCACGCCCGTAGAAGGCGCGGCGGTTGAACCAAAGGCAGCGCCTGAACCCGCTGTTGAGCCGGAACCAACAGTGGCACCGGAACCAACATTGGCACCGGAACCTGTGCTGGAACCGGCTGCACCCGCCGCCGCTCCGCCGGTTCCGCCGGCGGACAGCGGGAACCTGGCGCCCTCGGTCAGGCGTCTCGTCCGGGAAAAGAATCTGGATGTGGCGCAAATAACCGGCACAGGGCCCGGCGGTCGCATCAGTAAAGGCGATGTGCTGCTTTACCTGGAAAAGGCTCCGGCCGGTATCCCGGAGGACTTGCCCGCGCCCGGTGTGCAGGAATGCTTGCCCGAAGAGGGACAGCCTCTGGAGGTCCGCAAACCGATGACCCCCATCCGTAAGCGCATCGCTGAACGGCTGCTGGAGTCGCGGCAGAAGACCGCCATGCTGACGACCTTCAATGAAATCGACATGAGTCGGGCAATGGCTATACGGGGGCAATATAAACAGGCCTTTGCCGATCGGCACGGTGTCTCCCTGGGATTTATGTCCTTTTTCATTAAGGCCTGTGTGGAAGCCTTAAAAGAAATCCCGGAAATCAACGCATTTTTGGAAGGGGATGAAATTGTCTACCACCACTATCAGCACATCGGAGTGGCCATCGGCGCGAAAAAAGGGTTGGTTGTGCCGGTGATCCGCCATGCCGAGCGGATGAATTTCGCCCAGGTCGAACAGGCGATCGTGGATTACGTGGGCAAGATCAAGGATAACCGCCTGGAACTGGCGGACCTGGAAGGCGGCACGTTCACCGTGAGTAACGGTGGTGTTTACGGTTCCCTGCTCAGCACTCCGATCCTCAATACCCCCCAGAGCGGTATTCTGGGGATGCATAAAATTGAAAAACGACCGATGGTGGTGGACGACGAGATCGTTATCCGCCCGATGATGTATGTCGCGCTGAGCTACGACCACCGCATTGTTGACGGCAAGGGCGCGGTGACGTTTCTTAAACGTGTGAAGGAATACGTGGAAAACCCGGAACGTATTCTCTTGGAGGTGTAACTATGTCCGCTAAACTGCACTATGACCTGGTCATCATCGGATCCGGCCCGGGCGGGTATGTGGCTGCCGTCAGGGCGGCTCAGCTTGGTTTAAAAACTGCGGTAGTCGAAAAAGACCAGCGGTTGGGTGGGGTGTGCCTCAATGTGGGTTGTATCCCCAGCAAAGCGCTCCTGGATGCCAGCGAGTATTACCACCTGGCCGCCGACCGCCTGGGTGAATACGGCATCCGGACCGGGAAGGTTTCCCTGGATTTGAAAACTATGCTGGCCAGGAAAGACAAAGTGGTCCATGAGTTGACCGAGAATGTCCGCCAGCTGCTGGAAGGCAACGGCATCGACATCATTCCGGGCACGGCCAGCCTGGCCGGAGCCGGCGAAGTTGCGGTCAAAAAAGGTAAAGGCCGCGCCAAAAAGATCGGCGCGGGGCAAATTTTGCTGGCGACTGGCAGCCAGCCCATTGAAGTCCCGGGGATGGCATTCGACGACAACCGGATCGTGGATTCCACCGGGGCTCTCGACTTCAAAAGTGTCCCCAAACACTTGGGGATCGTCGGCGGAGGTTACATCGGGCTTGAGCTGGGTTCTGTCTGGCGTCGACTCGGCGCCGAAGTGACGGTTATTGAAATGTTGCCCCGGATTGCCACCCTGCTGGACGGCCAGGTGGGGCGCACGCTGGACCGGCTTTTACGCAAACAGGGCTTCACCTTTAGAACCAGTACGAAAGTGGCCGGTGCCAAGATCAAGGGCAGCAAGGTAGCCGTAACCGTGATTGGTCCTGATCAGAAAGAGGAAACGCTGACTTTCGACCGCCTGCTGGTCAGCGTGGGGCGCCGACCGCTTACCGCTGGTTTGCAGTTGGAGTCCGTCGGCGTGGAAACCGAGAGCCGCAGCGGCCTGGTGACGGTCGATGAAACTTATCAGACCAGCGTCAAGGGCATTTACGCCATCGGGGACCTGATTGCCGGACCGGCCCTGGCCCACAAAGCCTCCGCCGAAGGCATCGCCGCCGTGGAATGCATGGCCGGCCGGGCCGGTGAAGTCAATTACGATACCATTCCGGCCGTGATCTATACCTGGCCGGAGGTCGCTTCGGTGGGGCTGACCGAAGAGCAGGTCAAGGAGCGCGAGATCCCTTATTGCGTGGGAAGTTACCCCTTTTCAGGGGCCGGCCGGGCTCGCTGCATGGGCGAAATGGACGGATTCGTAAAACTCATCGCCCACAGCAAAACCGACCGGATTCTGGGGATCCATATCATCGGCCCCCGGGCTGCGGACATGATTGCCGAAGGGGTCCTGGCCATGGAGTTCGGGGCCAGTTCGGAAGACATTGCCCGGACCGTGCACGGGCATCCGACCTTTGCCGAGGCCCTGCAGGAAGCTGCCCTGGCGGTACGCAAGTGTTCTATTTATGCGTCCTGACGCGGCGCCCGGTCGACCAGTGGATAAAAACTAAACGCCGGATATCCGCTATCTAAGTTATAGCGGTATCCGGCTTTTTTATTTAGCCCATAATCGGAACAAGCCTGTCTTGTTTTGCGCCTCGGCGCGATGCAATGCTTTGTCTGTCGTTAGGTATCGGAGTCCCTGCAAAGAAAGCTCAAAGCCTGCTCCTACCGGCCCGGGTTTGCAAATCTAAAGGGCCTACCTTACATCTGCGAACTGCCTGTCCTGCCTACTAAGCTGCGATTGAAGACTGAATATATTTCCGGCCGAGACGCTCTTCCAGCATTGCTACCGCCAGGGAGCAAGCCAGGCAGACGACCAGGTACAGCAGCATGACCGTGATCCACACTTCGAAGGTGATCAGGGCCGCGGCCATGAGCTCCATACCTTGAAATGTAAGCTCCTGGATGGAGATGACCGAGATGATGGAGGAGTCCTTGATAGTCGATATGAATTGCCCTGCCAGGGGCGGCAGGATGCGGGTCAGGGCTTGCGGGAAGATGACCAGGCGCATTCGTTTGAAAGGAGACAGGCCCACGGAGAGGGCGGCCTCCCACTGGCCTTTGTCCACTGATTGGATCCCGGCGCGCACGATTTCGGTAATATAGGCACCTTCATACAAGGCCAGTGCCACCACCCCGGCGAGAAAGGACGGCAGTCTGTCCGGGGCACCGAAAAACAGGCTGGTGGCGGCCAGGGTCGTCTGCGATCCCTGCATGATCCGGGATTCCAGATCCAGGAACTGGAACAGCTGGTCGCTGAGGAAGTAATAGACAATAAAGACCCATACCAGGATGGGCATGTTGCGGATCAGTTCGACATAGAGCCAGCCTATAAACCGCCGCAAACGGCTGTTGCTGACTCGGAAAAGGCCCATGATGATGCCGATGAGCAGGGCCAGCCCGGAGGCCCAGATGCTTACCCGGATGGTGACCAGCAGGCCCTGCAAGATCAAACCAGGGACCAGGCTGCCAGATTGCGGGTCGCGCAATAAAAGGTACTGGGGAATGATATCCCAGTTCCAACTGTATTGCAGATTCACCTTTACTTTGAGCAGCAGCCAGCCGAAGCCGCCCACAACGATCAGCAGCAGCAGCATATCCAGCCAGCCGGTCCACCTGTCTTTCTTTGAATAGCTAAGCACAGTCGATTATGTCATTGTGAGTTGTAGAAGCTATCTCAAAAAAGTCTTTTGGCCCGATCCCGGTGTTGGGCGCTAAATCCAAACCCTCGAAGTACAATAGTATTCCTCCGGTTCGAATGTAGCCCCCGCCTTGACCTTGAACTAAAATCCATTTTTAAGATGGCTTCTAATTATGTTGCTTCAGCTTGACGCTTACTGAATCAGCTTCTCCCAGTCCTTAGTTCGAAACCAGTAGTGCTTGCGTTCGGCCAGCCAGCCTTCGGCTGCTACCACCCGGATCCAGTTATTGAAAAAGTTCAGGGTGTCATGGTCCCCTTTGCGCACGGCAAACCCGATGGGTTCAACGGTGAACGGTTTGTCCAGTGGCAGGTAGAGGCGATCGGGGTACTTGAGAGCCTGAAAAGCTGGTGTCGGCGCCGAACCCACCACTGCATGCACGCGACCATTGGCCAGTTCCTGGTATGCCTGGGACTCATCATCGAACAGCCGCAGCTCGGCATTGGGAAAGTATTTTTTCGTGGCCGTGACCGCTGTGGAGCCCAGCCGGGCGGCAATGACAATATCCGGCTTGTCAAAATCGGTTAGTTTGTTCAGCCTTGGCGCTTTCTGGCTGTGGGCGACCATGGACATACCGGTGAAGTCGTAGGGGATCGTGAAATTCACTTTGAGATTTCTTTTCGGCAAAATGCCCATACCGCCGATGATGACATCGAATTTCCCGGTGATCAGCGCGGGTATGATCCCCGACCACTTGGTGGGAACGAATTTCACCTTCACGCCCATATCTTTAGCCAGTCTGCGGGCCACATCTATTTCGAAGCCGATCAGCTTTCCGGTTTTGTCTTTCATGGCCCAGGGAACGAAGGTGGACATTCCGACTTTCAGGACGCCTCTTTGCAACACTTTTTCCACGGTGCTGGGGGGCATGTGACCCGCAGCCATGACGGGTCCGGAGAGTAGGGCGGGAGCTACGGTAACCAGAACGGCCGTAATCATCATCAGGTTTCGTAATTTACGGGGTATCATGCGATTCTCCTTTCGGTTATACTGGATTAAGTTTTAATGGCAAAAAATCTTTCCATGGCAGCTGCAAGGGTCGACAGGCTGATGGTTAATAACAGATACATGCAGGCGATGGTGAACCAGATTTCAAATACCAGGTAGGTCTCGGCTATGATTTCCTGGCCGCGCATGGTCAGATCATAGATCGCAATGGTGCTTACCAGGGCCGAGTCCTTTACCAGGGAGACCGCCTGACCGGTCAGCGGTGGCAGCATCTTGCGAATGGCCTGGGGCAGGATAACCAGGCGGTACACTTGCCAGCGATTAAGACCCAGGCTGTACGCGCCCTCCCATTGCTCGCGGGCGATGGCCATGATGCCCGCTCTGAAAATTTCCGAGGCATAGGCACCCTCGAACAAACTCAGCGCTAGGACCGCGGCGGTAAAGCGCTCGAAACCCAGGATCGGGGCCAGAACGAAATAGATAAAAAACAACTGTACAAGCAAGGGTGTGTTGCGGATTATTTCCAGGTAGCCGCGGGAAATAATTCGAGCCACGGGCGATGCGGACATACGCATGAGCGCGGCCAGCAGCCCAAAGAACGTGGAAAGGAACAGGCTGACAGCGGAAATCTCAAGGGTGATCAACAGGCCGGTAAGCAACGGACCGGCCTGCAACCGGCCCGTATCGAGCTTAAACAGGTACTCCCCTACCCGGTACCACTGCCAGTTGTATTGAAGGTTGCGGGAGCCATAGGCAAACAGCCACACCAAAAGACCCGCAAAGATGATGATCTTCAGGCCATCAAAAAAGGCCGTTTTCAATTTTCCGTCTGGAACCATCTAATCTACAGTAACTCTGATCTGTTGAGATTCTGGGGTTTGGTTGGTTTTACATTGCCGGTGCGGCTATGCGCTAATCTTTCACACCGTAGCAACTTTCAAACAAATTTTAAATCGTTCCAAGAATCATGCCAGCATGCGGCTCGTGGGCGGGATGATTACCCACCGGTCCCGATCCTATGAAAATGGGCCACGATCTCGTTTTACGGGCCGAGTTGCGGTTTATCTGGGGACAGCCGGGCGATACAGTTGTGTCTCGTGAGACAAAATGATTGTGTCGCCGGAGAGCTATGCGCTGCAGATCGGACGATTTATAGTTTATTAAGCCCAGTAACCCGGTCCGGGACCGGCAGGGGGCATTAGCAGGCGCTGGCACGCTTGTTGCTTTTTGACAAATAGAGATGTGGGATTAGATTAGATGAATAAGCCATTTTAGACTTTTGCGAGGTGAAGGCATGACACTTGACGATATCAAAAAAAACATGGATCTGGTCAACTCTATCAGCTGGGATATGACTCCGGAGGATGCCGTGACCATGTATCTGGAATGGGGCAATAATCCGGCCTTGGGCAGCAACCTGATCAAATCCAAAGATGACGAGTCCTATTATTTCGTGGTCAATACCTGGAAGGAACCGGTGATCTACCTGATGCGGCGTAACTCGGAAGAAGCCGAGGAAATGGCCGTTATCCGGATGCCGGCCAGGATCGAGAAGGTCTTCAGAGCGGAGTACGGTGACCTCAAGGGTGTATTCGCACCTGAAGGCGAGGTGAAGGCCTGGCTTAAAAAAGAGCTCAACTGGAACTAGGCTTTACGTTGACATAGCAAAACGCTAAACCGGGCGTGATCGGCTGATCACGCCCGGTTTTAATGTTTTCAGGGACCAGGTTGCAGGTTCAGTTTAGGAAAATGCGTTTCCCGGTTTCACTCCGATTTTTTTCAAAACAATGGCCAGGGGGCAGAATCCGGTAAAAGATGATTGCAGCAAATTGGCACCCACAAAAGCGGTGAACCAGAGCCAGTAAGGGCTATGGACGAGGGACAGCAACAGTGACACCAAAACCATGGTTCCGGCAAATCTCATTACCAGGCGATCAATACTCATGGTGTTCTCCTTCCTGGCCTGTCGCTTAACGCTCCCGGCGACAGAGGCAGTCTTGTGAATTACAGACGTCGCAGACATAAACGGGTTGCCGGCGTGCAGCGCGGCCGTTGGCCAAACGCCAAATCAGCAAAACCACAAGCAGTGCAATAATGGAAGCGGTTAGGATACTGGTCAGCATGGTGCCCTCCCGGGTGCCCTCTTGATGTCGCGATACGTCCGGGCATAATGTTATAGGTTGAATTTGATACGGAGTTAATATACAAGATCTGTGCCGACTCGTAGTTTCGGGTCTCATTCGTCAGTCGGTACTTAGCAGGCGCCCCCATTGAGGCCGGAACCGTTGATTGGCATTGTTTTTGAATATATTCTTCATCAATCGGCATTGCTTACCAACAAGAGGCTATCTCATAAATAGGATTTTGGTTCAAGGTCATGGCGGCCGTGAGGTTCTAACCGGAGGAATACTCAGGTATTTCGAGGACTGGAACCGAGTGCCCAACGCAGAGATTGGATCAAAAGACATTTTTGAGATAGCCTCTACTGAAAAGACGGGAGAATAAGATGGATTTCGAAACGATTGAAGACATTATTACCTACGCAGTTGCTAAAGAAAGAGAAGCGGCAGAATTCTATGAAAACTTGAGCAAGAATGAAGAATTTTCAGTGGCCAAAAAGACGTTTGCGGAATTCGCTATAGAGGAACGCAAGCACGAAGCCCTGTTCGCCGATCTCGGCAGCAATCTCGGTAAACTGGACAGGTACGAGTACAAGTGGATCCCGGATATTAAACGAAGCAACTACATGACCGAACTGACGTATGAGCCGGGGATGGCCTATGTCGACATTTTGCGCATGGCCATGAAAAGAGAAGAGCAGGCGTTGCGGTTTTACAATGACATTGGTGCGCAGGTTCAGGACGAGCAGTTTGTCAAGGCTTGCAAGTTTCTCGCTCAGGAAGAGGCCAAGCACAAAAACATCCTCGAGACGATTTATGACGATCATATGGCTCAAATGGGCGATTAGGGCCTGTTTCTAAATTGCCTCTTGACCCAATTTCTGCGTTGGAGCCAAGTTCCCATTCCTCGAAATACAATAGTATGTCTGCAGATTGAAACTTGGCTCCGCCTTGAACTTGAATCAAGATCCTAATTTAGAAACAGCCCCTGGCGGTGTTAACGGCAAATCCAAATACCATCGCTTAATCGTCACCCCAAGCGTGGACCAGAATCCATTCTTAAATTAGCTTCTAAGCATTTTACATAACTGAACGTCCACCGTGCCGTCTAACCTTCACTATTGTTCTCTGGTGCCGCCCCTTTGGCGGCATTTCATATTCCACCAAGACAATTAATTCAGTTCCTTTAGTTTGGCCAGCACCGCTTCGGCGTGGCCTTTTACCTTCACGTTCGGCCAGACATGCTGAACGACGCCCTGCGGGTCAATGAGTAGGGTGGACCGAACGACCCCCATGTATTCGCGGCCGGCCATCTTTTTGCGCTGCCAGGCGCCGTAAGCTTCCAGCATGATATGGTCCGGGTCGCTGAGCAGCAGGATGTCCAAGTCGTGTTTTTCAATGAACCGGGTATGGCTCTTGATGGAATCCGGGCTAACACCAACGATAACTGCCTTTTCTTTTTTAAATGCTGATTTCAATCCCGTGAAATCTTTGGCTTCACTGGTTCAGCCGGGGGTGTTGTCCTTGGGGTAGAAAAAGAGCGCTACCCACTTACCCTTGAAATCCGCCAAGGCGTTCACCTTGCCGTCACTATCTTCCAGCTTGAATGCCGGAGCCTTTTTGCCAATCTCCATCGTTCTCTCCTTTCGATAAGTTCAGAATTCGGGAAGCTGGCGAATACCCATCATCCCCATGCAAGTCGGTATCCAACTCAGTCGATAGAGGCATACCTGGATGCCGGGTCAAGCCCGGCATGACGACGAGAGATTCCCGATTTTTTAAGAAATTATAGAAGCTATCTCAATAGAGAATTATGGTCCAAGGTCAAGGCGGTCGCGAATATCCAACCGGAGGAATACATCAGGTATTTCGAGGATTGAATATGAGCGCCCAACGCCGAGATTGGGCCAAAAGGCTCTATTGAGATAGCTTCTAATACCTGAACTCAGGTATCTATCGCCCCGCCTCACGTAAAGCCGGCCCCGGCCGTACAGGTATAACAATAGTCCGCCACCGAGATGGCGCTCTCCTCGGCCGGCGGTCCCGCCATTTCGGACACATGAACTTTGTTGCCCCCCAGCGGCAGGTTGGCCGCCAGGTTGAAATCGCAATCGTAAAGGTACCCATCCCAGGAGACGGACACCTGACTGCGGCACATCAGCCCCTCAACCGCGCAGGGATTGAAATTGTCGGCCAGTTTGCCAATATAGCCTTCCAGATTGCCGGTGCGTTCCAGCCAAGCACGAAAACGCCCCAGGGGCACATTGGCAAACGCGAACAGGTTGTTGAAGACGATGCCATATTTGTCCCGTAAAACCTGGCGGAACCGTTTCTGGGCTTGTTCCTGGGCATGGGGCAGAAAGGCTCCGGAAGGATTGGATACCAGGTCAAGCTCCAGTCCGGTGTCTTCCTGGCCGTACCCGCGCCGGTTGAGCTCCTGCAGGACGGCCATGCTTTTTTCGAAGATGCCCCGGCCGCGCTGGTTGTCGGTCTGGGAGGCATTAATGGATGGAAAGGAAGCGGTAATGACCACCTTGTGTGCGACCAGGGTCTCCAATAGATCCATCTTTGCCCGGTCATGCAGGGCGGAGAGATTGGAACGAAAAATGAGCCGGGGGGTCAGGGCAGCCAGGCGTCGCACGAAGGCCGCGATGCCGGGCACAAGTTCCGGAGCGCCGCCGGTAATATCGATAACCTTGAAACCGGAGCGCTCGGCAAACGCCGCCACTGCATCCATGGTTTCCTGAGCCATGGCTTCCGTGCGTGCCGGTCCCGCGTCCAGGTGGCAGTGCTTGCAGGCCTGGTTGCAAACCAGACCCACATTCACCTGCAGGGCATTGGTCTCCACCCGGCGGAGTTTAATGCCGTGCTTTACGAGCGCGGCACTGAAGGGTATGTTCTTGGGGTCTGCACTCATTTTTTTACAGATGGTTTCACTTTTTTATATACCGATTATGCGTTTACATTGAAAGCTTTTCAACAATATTTCTCATCTGCACGCCATGCACCAAAGATGCGCCCCCCCGGATGGCGTTGACGACGTGTACCGCTTCGGTCATCTCGGACAGGTTGGAACCTTTTTCCAGGCAGCTCTGGGTGTAGGCGTCTATACAGTAAGGGCACTGGATGGCGTGTGCCCCGGCCAGGCCGATCAGGGCCTTTTCCCGTTCCGTCAAATCGCCTTCGGCGAAAACCGCACCATAATAGTCGAAGAATTTCTTAGCCAGTTCCGGGGCGTCTTTGCCGATTTCTTCAAACTTTGCCAGGTCGGCCGGGTCGTAGTAAGTCTCCATGGTGTCCTCTCCTTGTTCTGTATTTACCTGTATAGGGTGTGCGTTAACAGACGGTAGTTTTTTTTCAAAGCAAGGTCTGAGCACTTTTTATACCGCAGGCATAGCGGGACACTATGTTGAGGATTTGAAAAGTGCGAAAACGCCGCTCGGGGACAAAAGATGCCGTCCGTGAGCGAACACTAACTGCGCAACCAGCGGTGATACTTCTCCACCCAGTTTAACAACTTTTCCGGCGCATGTGCCTTTTTCCATTTGCCGGCCGCGTACTTATTGGCTTCGGCCAGGGTGGGGTAGATATGAATCGTTCCCAAAATCTTGTTTAGGCCCAGGTTGTGTTTCATGGCCAGCACGTATTCGGCAATCAGGTCGCCGGCATGCGCTCCCACGATTGTGACGCCCAGAATTTTATCGGTTCCCGGCTTGGTCAGGACCCGGACAAGCCCGTGGTCTTCACTGTCGGCAATGGCCCGATCCAGATCATCGATACCGTAGTCGGTTACCTCGTAGGGGATATTCTGTTCCTCGGCCTCCAGTTTGTTCAACCCGACCCGGGCGACTTCCGGATCGGTGAAGGTCGTCCAGGGTATAACCCGGTAATCAACGTGAAATTTTTTAAACTTTCCGAAAAGCGCATTGACTGCCGCGTACCAGGACTGATGCGCGGCGGTGTGCGTGAACTGGTAGGGCCCGGCCACATCGCCGCTGCAGTAAATATTAGGGTAGTTGGTCTGCAGCCACCCGTTGGTCTCAACAGTGCCGTTGGGGCGCAGGGTGACCCCGAGCTCTTCGAGTCCGAAGCCGCGGGCGTTGGCCGCCCGTCCCACCGCTACCAGAATCTCGTCGAATTCAACCTCGGTCAGGCCCTCGGCATGCTCACACACCAGCATCTGGCGCCCGTTGTCTACGCGGACTTCGCTGGCCTTATGCCCAGTGAGGACGGTCACGCCTTCGGATTCGAATTTTTGCGTGACCATGGCCGCCACGTCTTCATCTTCGCGCAGCAGGATGCGCGGCATCATCTCTACCTGGGTAACTTGAGACCCCAGTCGCGCAAAGGCCTGGGTCAACTCCGATCCGATGGGCCCCCCGCCCAGGACGACCAGCCGCCGGGGCAGTTCGCGCAGTTCCCAGACGTTATCCGACGTAAGGTAGCGAACCTGGTCCAACCCCGGGATCGGCGGTACAAAGGGCCGCGCGCCGGTCGCCACAATGATATTGCGGGTGGTCAGTGTGTGTCCATTCACCGCTACCGTGAAAGGTGACGTCACCCGCGCTTCGCCCTGGATCACGTCTACGCCCAGCCCCGTGTAGCGCTTGACGCTGTCATGGGGTTCCACCTTTGCAACGACGTGCTGGACACGCTGCATGACATCCGCGAAATCAAAATCGACCGATCCGGACTTGAAACCGAATTCACTGGCCCGGCGGGCATAGGACAGCATTTTGGCCGAGCGAAGCAGAGCCTTGCTCGGCACACAGCCGGTGTTCAGGCAGTCGCCGCCCATCTTCTCCCTTTCAATGAGAACGACCCGGGCTTTGACCGCCGCGGCGATATAGGCTGCCACCAGCCCGGCCGAACCGGCCCCGATAACGGCCAGGTTGTAGTCAAACTGCCGGGGTCGGGTATGTCCCGCGTAGACCTTGCGAGCGTTTATGAATTCAATGGATTTACGGGCAATCAGGGGAAAGATCCCCAGCAGGACAAAGGAGAAGATGATGGCCGGCGAGAGGATGCCTGCCGCGGACTCGAGTTTGCCGAGCTGCGTGCCGGCATTGAGATAGACAATAGTGCCCGGCAGCATGCCGATCTGGCTTACCAGGAAGAATGACCAGGTTTTAATCGGCGTCAGTCCCATCACCACGTTGATCATGAAAAAGGGGAACGCCGGAACCAGCCGCAGGGTGAAAAGATAAAAATTGCCGTCTTTCTTGATGCCCCGGTTGATCGCGGCCAGCTTGTCGCCAAACTTTTGTTGGATAGCATCCCGAAAAAGAAAGCGGGACAACAAAAAGGCCAGGGTCGCGCCGATCGTGCTGGCAAAAGAGACCATGATGGTACCGGCCAACAGGCCGAAAAGGGCGCCGCCAGCCAGCGTCATGACCGCCGCACCCGGCAGGGACATGGCTGTCACCAGGATATAGATGGTCATATAGGCCGCTATGGTCGCGGCAGTATGATTTCGGTAAAAGACTTCAAAATCGTGTTGTTGAGCCTTCAGGGCTTCCAGGGTCAGAAAGCGTTGCAGATCGAAAATAAAGAACAGCGCCACGACCAGGGTGATGGCCACCAGCAGGAGTATTTTGGTTTGTGTCTTTTTCATTTACCCCCATATCAGTTCTGAGGAGTCACAACGTTCAGTCTTTAGTCGTGTTCTAGTCGAATTACTGACAGGATTTTTTTTGGGTACGCTTGGTCAGGCGGTCTTTACGGCGGGCAATCGCCTCGCAATTACGTCTGTTCTGCTCTTCCGTCAACGGGACAATACCCGGAATCTTCCGGGGTCGGTTGCTTTTATCCAGGGCCACGAAGGTCAGGTAGGCCGAGGCGGTGTGCTGCACAACGCCGGTGACCGGGTCTTCGGTCTCCACCCGGGCGCCGATTTCCATGGAAGTTTCACCGGTCAGGTTGATCGAGGCCTTAACCGTCAGCAGGTTGCCGATAAAGGCCGGGTGGTGAAAATCGAGCCGGTCGATCGAAGCGGTCACGGCAGGACCGCCGGAATACCTTACGGCTACCACGCCGGCGGCATCATCGATATGTTTCATTACCACCCCGCCGTGCACGATCCCCGCCGGATTTGCATCCGGCGGCAGCATCATGTGCGACATGATTACACTGGTCGCATCGATCGTTTTGGGTTCCATCAATTTTTCCAATATGGATTAATGATGTCTTCGAATATGGTCATCGCAGCTTCCGATCCCTGGCCGGTCGCGGTAACAATCTGTTTGTAACCGCCGGCCACGTCACCCGCGACATAAATACCGGGGATCTCGGTCCGGTAATTGTCGTGTTTGATATAGCCATCGTCGGTGAGTTTCAGTCCGAGTTTGCCGGCCAATCCGGTGGCTGGCTCGTACCCGATGGCCATGAAAACGCCGTTGACTGCAATCTCGGTCGTCTGGCCGGAAGCCAAATCCTCGAGGACCGCCTTTTCTACGATGCCGTTGCCCTCGATACTGACAACCCGGTGGTTGAACATAATGTCAATATCGTTTTCAGGTAGTTTGTCGGCCAAGAATTTCTGGGCCTTCAACTGGTCTCGGCGATGGACGATGGTGACGTCCACGCCCATGTTTTTCAAGTGCAGGGCCTCGGTGACGGCACTGTTGCCGCCGCCGATCATCAGCACTTTGCGATCCTTGAAGAGCGGTCCATCACAGGTGGCACAGTAGCTGACCCCGCGCCCGGAGTAGCGGTTTTCGCCGGGTACGCCCAGGTGACGGTGGCTGGCTCCGGTGGTGAGCAGAACGGATTTTGTGTAAAACTTGCGCCGACTGGTCTGTACCAGGGTCGGTTCGCCCGGCTGGATGTCGATCACCTCTTCCCCTGGAAAAATGTTCACGTACTCCAGGGCATGGGTCACCATGATGTCCACCAGGGTTTTGCCACCTACCTGTTTCATACCCGGGTAGTTTTCGACCAAGGGGGTCAGGGCCACCTGGCCGCCCAGTACTCCTTTTTCAAGAACGACGGTGTCAAGACCGCTGCGGGAGGCGTAAATCCCGGCACTGAGACCGGCCGGGCCACCGCCTACGATGACCAGGTCGGTGGTTACTTCTTCGGCATCGGTTTCCGGGATAAATACCGTCTGCTGTTCCAGCTTGTCGAGCGAGGCCATGAAGAGTTCTTCCGTCTGGGCCCCCATGGCGATCAGGATGTCATCGGCAAACGCCTGGGGTACCGAGTGGGCGGAATACTGATCGGCGAGGTCCGGATTGGCCTGGATGTCGATGATCTCCAGAGAGATCAGGTCCGGTTTGCCCACCACCGCCTTGAGCGCGTTGAGAGCCTGCTGGGGGCAGTAGGGGCAGGAGGGGCTAACAAACACCTTTACGTTTCGGGGGGCCTTTATGCGTTCAAGGACGCCCGCGGCCTGCTCGTTCAGGCCGGACGACTGGGTGCCGATCCGCATAAGGGCTTCAAGAAAGATCTTGGCCTCTTCCCCCATGGGGGCGCCCAGCCAGCGGATATTGTAGTTGTCCGGGTCGAATACAATGGTAGGCGAGTGGGCCACCCCCAGTTTACCGGCTGTTTCGTGGGCCAGGTCAAATTCACGGAGCTTGACCCGGTCCGTCAACTGCCTGAAAAATCGTATACCCTGGCGAGCCGCTTCGCTGAAAACATCGTTTACGCCGGGTTTGGTGAATAGGTAGATCGGGATTTCCCGCTCGATTTGCGACAACATATGTTCCAGCTCAAGCTGGATTCTTCTGATTTCTTCTTCCTGGGCTAATTCCATCTTCACATCTCCTGTTTGTATCTATTTTCAATGGCGGTCTGCGGTCGCATGCAGGTGCCCGCCTATTTTTTCAGTCCTACAAAACCTGGTCTTCAGGGCCAAGTAAGAGATAATTGGCTTTGCCGGGGTAGCTGTTTCCAGGCGTTTAGACTGTAGGCTTTTCGCTGTCAGGCAAGCCTTTAACCCATTTGTTCTTAAACAGCTCACTTCGGTAGGCATTCCCCAATGGGGTATCCTTCATGGCGAACTCAAAGGACTTTGCTATAGCCTAAACATCTACAGTCTATCAGTCTGAATCCGACCCGGCACCGCACGCGTTTCCCGGGTGCACGTCCTATTCAGGGGCAATTTTCGTCCCGCCTCTCTGGACCAGGATTCTTTACATCTCTGGCGTAGTATAGGGCCTGCTGCGAGGATGTCAAAATTGAACCGGTCCAGCTACGGACCAGAAAATGTCGTGACGATCGGACGCTCCCTACCGATCGTCAACCGGAATGAAGGCACATTCATCCGGTCCGCAATAATCGCCAATGTAGTCCGACTCCGGCCGGTACAAGGCCGGTTTGGCGGCCGCGCCTCCAAACTGCTCCTCGATGACATGGGCCGCCCATCCCGATATACGCGAAATGGCAAATATCGGGGTGAACAGATCAGAGGCGATGTCCATATAGTGGTATAGGGAGGCGCTGTAAAAATCGACATTCACATAAATCTCACGGCCCTTTTTTTCCTTGAAGGCCGCTTTGCCCACTTGTTCGAGTTTCTTGGACAAGTCGTACCAGGTCGTGTCCCCGGCACGCTCACCCAGTGTTTGGGACATGGGCGCCAGGATGTGGGCCCGGGGATCGTCGGTCTGGTAGACAGCGTGTCCGAGCCCCATGATGACCCCGCCGGTATCCAGGATCTTTTGCACGTACGCTTCCACATTGTCCGCCGAACCGATGTCCTTGAGCATGTTCATGACCCGGGTGTTGGCGCCGCCGTGCAGCGCACCGGACAGGGAACCGACGGCCGCCGAGACCGAGGCGTACATGTGTGCCTTGGTGGACGCCACCTCGCGGGCAGCGAAGGTCGAGGCATTGAAGGAGTGTTCCGCATGCAGGACCAGGGCCGTATCGAAAAAGTCGGCCAGATCGTCATCGGGAGGGTCGCCCGTGAGCATGTAGAAAAAATTGGCGGCGTGGCCCAGGGACGGGTCGGGATCTATGGGGGCCTTGCCGGTGCGGATGCGGTCCCAGGCGGCTACGATGGTGGCAAACTTGGCAATCAACTTGATAGCAATTTTAAGTGCTGTCTCGCGGTCGTGTTCATTTGCGCCCGGGTCATGATGCGCCAGCATGGGCACCACGGCCTGAAGCACATCCATGGGCAGGGCGTCCTTGGGAAAGGCCGCCATGGCGGCAAAAATGTTTTGGGGCAGTTCGCGATTTTTAGCCAGTTCTTCCGAGAATGCCGTCAGCTCCTGCTGGTCCGGTAATTTCTCGTAAAGCAGGAGAAACGCCACCTCTTCAAACGATACCTTGCCGGCCAGGTCCTTGGCGAGGTAGCCCCGGTAGACCAGCTTTCCGATTTTGCCGTCCACGTCACTAATTTTGGTGCTGGCAATAGTCACGCCTCTCAAACCCGTATTCTGGATTACTTCACATGCTTCTTCCATGTTTCACCTCGATTTCATTTTTGGGTTTCCCCGCTGACGGCAAAGACCTGGGCTGCCCAATGGCAGAGGGCGGCAGCGGTATCACTACATACTGAACGCCGGATTCGCTCTTCGTAATCACATTTCAATTTCCGTGCCACTCTATGCGTTGGTCGCCGGAGGCTCACGTTCCTTACGTTACATCATAACTATTTGTAAATATTTATAAATATGTCTTTTTTGAATCTTGAGCGGGTAGTGCGGCACAAGGGACGGTTTTGTCTCAGCGAACGTTGATACAAAAGTGTATCGCAATACAGACAGGTCTTATGAAACAGGTTTCGAAGAGGGGAATGATAGAGAAACGGCAGGGGCGCGGAACCGAAGTTTACGATGCTTTTTCGCGTTCACGTGAGCAGGCCGGGCACAATCCCGTAAATTCGAGATTATGCCCGATAATTTCAAACACGGTTGTCTGATACAACTCATCCTCCAACTGGTTCAAAGGCGCTATGGGCGCATCGGCGACGGTGTCGCACCCGACACAGCGGATATGGTAATGACGATGGGGGTGCCCGTCATATCTTTTCAATGATCCGCTCAGCTCCAGTTTTCGGATCTCACCCAGTTCGGATAGGATTTCGAGGTTGCGGTAGACCGTCCCCAAGCTTATCCGGGGCAGCCGTTTGCGCACCATCTGGTACAATTCATCGGCGCTGGGGTGCATTCGCGAATTTCTTAATTCTTCAAGAATAACAGACCGTTGGCGGGTCATTCGCATGTTTTTGTGTACTTCCACGTTGGCCCTCGTATAACCGGCTGGGGTGCGGCAACCTATTCCCAAGGACTAAAATAAAGCCGGGACTGTGTCAAGGATGAAATGCCGGAGTGATTCCAAGGCGTTTCACCTTCCACACCTTAGCCAGGCAGGGATAATCCCTAAAGGTCTACCCACATATCGGCTTCATTGCCGCAGCTTGTGCAGGTGGCCGAGCCTTTTACCTTAATTGTTTCATGCGTATGGTCGGGAGGGGCTTTGTCCGCTGCGGGGGCGGATTCATCGGGCAGGGAGCAGGTGACGACCATTTCCGCTTCATTGCCGCAATTTTCGCATTTGCAGACCTGTTTTACTTTTTTCGTTTGGCCGCTCATCATCAATCTCCTTGTATCTAAAAGTGAAGTTTCTGCGGGTCTTTTAGCATATCAACGCAAAAAAAATAACTATAAAAAAAACGTGAACTGCGATACCTTTACAACATTCCATCCGGCCGGTAAAAACGGCATGATAGTTGCTATCATCTCACGGGAGATACTGGCCACCGTATCCGACGTCCGGGCCTTGCCAGCGTTGTGTATGACGCAGCCCTACCGTACAACACGGCGCTATGGTTGCCCCAGGGCGGCCCTATCAAGGGGCGCCCGGAACTTGCCCTGCCCCGGGAACCGCCAGCGGAGAGTCTATGAATACTGTATCCATTAAAAAAGGCTACGATCTTGATCTGACCGGTGCGCCGGCACCGAACCTCGAGAGCCTCAGCCGCCCTGCGCAGGTTGGATTTCATCCCGACAAGATACCCTTTATCAAGCCGCGTTTGCGGGTCAAAGAAGGGGAATCGGTACAGGCCGGGAACCCACTCATAGAAGACAAGCGCAATCCGCAGGTAACCTTTCCGGCACCCGGATCTGGAAAGGTGAGTAGGATTGGTTTCGGACCGCGCCGGGTGATCACCGAGATTGTCATTGAACTGGACCCGGCGCAGTCGCCGGCCAAATTTCCGGCGCTACCGCCCGATAAACTGGCGGCAACCGAACGCCCGCAACTGGTTGCTGCGATCCTGGCAGGTAGTTTGTGGTCGCTTTTCAGAGAGCTGCCATTCAAAGATATACCCCATCCGGAAACCATTCCGCCGTTGATTATCGTCAGCCTTGGTTCCCTGGCGCCATTTCACCCGCAGCCGGAGGTGTACCTTGCCGGCCGCGAGGATGATTTCGAGTATGGGGTAAAAATCCTAAAAAAACTGACCGACCGGGTACTGGTCACCGCCCCGCACGGAGGGATCGGCAATGCGCGCATCGACAAGCTGACGACCCACCAGGTCCAGGGCGAGTACCCGGCGGATGATCCGGCTACCGTTTTGTATCACATTAAAACGTCCACCCGAGAAAACCGGGGCTGGTACATCAACGGGCCGGACCTGCTGACCCTGGCCGGCTTTCTGCACAACGGTATTTACCCGGTTGAACGCGTTGTGGCCGTGGGTGGACCCCGGAGTACCAACGGCAGACATGTCATGACCCGGGCGGGGGTGCCGCTGGCGGCCCTGGTCGGCGAGATGGAGACCGCCGGATTGCGGCTGGTGGCCGGGGGCGTTTTTAATGGCTATAGTGCCGGCCTAGATTCCTATCTCGGATTTTATGAAACCGCCTTGACCCTTATGCCGGCCGGAGAACTGAAGGAGTTACTGGGCTTTATCCGGCCTGGTTACCGGAAACCCAGCCACTCCCGGGCATTTCTGTCCGTCTTTAACAAGCATCCCAAATTATTGGAATGCGACATGAACGGTGAAGACCGCGCCTGCATCAATTGCGGCTACTGTCCCCGGGTGTGCCCGGTGGACATTTTGCCCCAGTTTACTTTTAAGGCGGTGGCGGCGGATGAAATCGAAGAAGCCCTGTCTCTGGGTTTGCTGGACTGCGTGGAATGCGGGTTGTGCAGTTATGTATGCCCGGCCAAGATTGAGATTACCGACATATTGAAAAAAGCCAAAGAAGCCTACGCCAAGGAAATTGCCTGATTATGAAGAGCCTGCGCACCGTTCTGGAACAGATCAGACCGCACTTCAGCAAAGGCGGCCGGCTGCATATGCTGGAGCCGTTTTTTGATGCCTTGAAGACCGTGTTCTATGTGCCGGTCAGGCCGACCAGCAAAGGCCCGCTGGTCAGGGATTCACTGGATGTGAAGCGTTACATGGCATTCGTAATCGTCTCCTTGATACCGATTACCATTTTCGGGATTTTCAACATCGGCCTACAGGCGGCGACGCTTGCCGGCTTAACCCTCAATTGGATTGAAATGTTTATCGAGGGGCTCTGGATATTCGTGCCGATGCTTCTGGTCGTCTACGCGGTCGGCTTTTTCTGGGAGACCCTGTTTGCTTCTATCCGGGGCCACCAAATCAGCGAAGGCCTTTTGGTCTCCGGACTGCTGTTTCCGCTTACCCTGCCGCCGACCATCCCACTCTGGCAGGTGGCCGTGGGCTTTTCTTTTGGAATTGTCATCGGCAAAGAGATATTCGGGGGAGTGGGCCGCAACTTTCTAAACCCCGCGCTGACTGGTCGCGCCTTCATTTTCTTTGCCTATCCTACAAACATGTCCGGAGACAGTGTCTGGACAGCCGGCCATCTGGCGGCTGACGCGGTCAGCGGGGCTACACCCCTGTCGGCCATTGCCCTGGCCCAGCCCGGCCAACAGGCAGAGCACACCCTGACCACTGCTGGTTATACGTTCACGGAGTTGATGGTCGGTACCTACCCGGGTGCGATCGGCGGCACCGGAGCACTCTTTATCCTCCTGGGCGCCGTATTTCTGATCGCCACCGGAATTGCCAGCTACAAAATCATGATCGGTGGAGTCTTGGGGGTGCTTGTCAGCGGATTCGCCCTCAATCTTTTGACCGGTGTTTCCAGCAACATTTGGTTTACCCTGAGCCCGCTGTATCATCTCGTGATGGGTGGGTTTCTCTTTGGGATTGTTTTTATGGCAACCGATCCGGTTTCATCGCCTGGTATGGAAAGATCCCGCTGGATCTTCGGTTTTATGGTCGGCGTGTTGACGGTCCTGATCCGCGTGTTCAATCCGGCCTACCCGGAAGGGGTGATGCTGGCTATTTTGTTCATGAATGTCTTTGCGCCGATGCTGGACTATTTCGAAATCAAGCTTAAGGTAAAAAAGAGGATCCCCAATGTCTGATACGCTGAAATCAATCTGGTTTGCCGCAATTACCGCGCTGGTAGCCAGTTTGCTGTTGACGGGAGCCTCATCCGGCCTCAAGGAATACCGGCTGGCCAATATCAAAATCGACAACCAGAAAAACTTGCTCAAGTCCGTGGGGCTTATTCACCCGGATGTCACTTACTCTGGAGAAGATATCGAAAAACTGTACCGCGAGAATATAAAAAGCTACCGCGCGATTGAAACCGGGGATCTCGTTGCTGAAACTGCCGCAGCTCACCCGGGGAGCCCGCTATTTCTATACGTCCGGGACGACCAGACCCGGGCTTACATCTTACCGGTGCATTCAAAGGGTCTTTGGGCAAAAATAGACGGCTATCTGGCAATTAAAAATGACGGCCGCACGATTTCCGGGTTCACCGTATACAACCACGGTGAAACACCGGGACTGGGTGGGGAAATAGAGAAAGCCTGGTTCCAGAAAAATTTTCGAGGAAAGCAAATTGTGGATCAAAACGACCGGTTTGTATCCGTGGGCATCACCAAGGGAAAGGTGGCGGACACGATAGCCGCGGAAAGCCAGGCCAATTTTGTGGACGGCATCAGCGGCGCCACTTTGACCGGCCGCTTTCTTTCCGAGGGCCTGCGTGAGACGCTGCTGACATATGAAAAAGTCTCGGCCAACTTTCGTCAAGGACGCATCAATCTCAACACGGCTGCGGCTGCTAAAACGGATTCACCATGAAACTAGCTGCGACCAAAGAGTTCAAGGCTCTAGCGGAGCCTCTGATTAAAAACAACCCTGTCTTCATCCAATCTTTAGGGATTTGTTCGGCCCTGGCTGTTACCGTGCAATTACAGACAGCCGTGGTCATGGGGCTGGCCATGACCATGGTGGTGGCTTTTTCCAACTTGATCATATCCACCTTGCGCAACGTGGTACCCCGCAATATCCGCATGATCGTGGAACTGATCGTGATTGCCTCCCTGGTTATCCTGGCCGATGAGATCCTAAAAGCCTTCTTGTACGATATCAGCAAACAGCTTTCCGTTTTCGTCGGGCTCATCATTACCAATTGTATCGTGATGGGCCGCGCGGAAACATTTGCGCTTGGTAATCCACCGTGTGTCTCATTTCTCGATGGTCTGGGCAGTGGGGCCGGCTACAGCATCGTGCTGGTTACGGTCGCCTTTATTCGTGAATTACTGGGATCCGGCAGCCTCTTTGGCATCCAGGTGGTTCCAGAGGCCCTTTACCGGGCCGGCTACCAGGACATGGGATTCATGCTCTTGGCACCGGCGGCTTTTATCATCATCGGACTGTTGGTGTGGCTGCAGAAGGCAATTATAAAGGCTTAAGGTGTTTAGGCTGAAGACTGAAGGCTGAAGGAAAACCTTAAATACATTACCTTCGGACTTCAGTCTTCAACCGAGAACCTATCTCAAAGAACGGATTTTGGTTCAAAATGACGCGAAGCTAATGCCTAACGTGGTGCAAGGCGGCCGTGAGGAATAAACCGAAGGAATACATCAGGTATTTCGAGGATTGATTCCGAGCGCCCAACGCCGAGTTTGGGCCAAAAGGCTTTTTTGAGATAGGTTCTGAACACCTGCGAAGCTTACGCGGAGCACTAAATGGAAAACCTGGTCAGCATATTTTTAAATTCGGTGTTCATCGGCAATATCCTCCTGGCGTACTTTCTGGGGATGTGTTCTTTTGTGGCGGTCTCCCGCAACATGGAGACCTCCATCGGGCTCGGGTTTGCCGTGGTATTTGTGCTTTCCATTACCGCACCGGTGAACTGGCTGGTGTTCCATTTCCTTCTGGCGCCAGGGGCGCTGGCCTGGGCGGGGCTGCCCGGTATCGACCTGAGCTTTCTGAAATTCATTACCTTCATTGCCGTTATCGCGGCCATGGTCCAAGGCATCGAAATGGTCATGGATCGCTATGCCCCGGTACTTTACAACGCCCTGGGCGTATTTTTGCCACTCATCACCGTCAATTGCGCCATTCTAGGGACTTCGCTCTTCATGATCGAGAGAAATTATACCTTCTTGGAATCAGTAGTGTTCGGCGTCGGGTCGGGAGCCGGCTGGCTGATGGCCATTGTGTCCATGGCCGCTATCCGGACCAAACTGCGTTATGCGGATCTGCCCAGGGGACTTGAGGGTTTCGGTATTACGATGATCATAACCGGTCTGATGGCCATGGGCTTCATGATCTTTTCCGGAATAGCCCTATAGGAGCAGGAGTAGACAGTGACCTATCTTATCAGCATGTCCATTTTTACCGGCCTCATTCTGGTCCTGGTGGGGATCTGCCTGTTCGTGGAGGCGAAGGTTGTTAAAAAAGGGGACAGCCGGGTCGTGATCAATGAAGACGAAGACAAGAGCATCCAGACGCCCATCGGGACCACGCTGCTGGCGTCTTTGTCCAACAATGGGATTTTCATCCCTTCGGCCTGCGGGGGCGGCGGATCGTGCGGGATGTGCAAGTGCCAGGTGACCGAAGGGATCGAGGGCTTCATCCCCACCGAACTGGCCCACCTTACCCGTAAAGAAAAGATGGACAACATACACCTGGCCTGTCAGCTCAAGGTCAAGGACGATCTCAGGATCCACATACCGGAAGAAATCTTCAACGTCAAAAAATACGGCGCCACCGTGGTTTCCAACGTAAATGTGGCTACCTTCATCAAGGAATTGGTGTTGGAATTGGATGAGGGCGAAACGCTCGATTTCAAGGCGGGTGCCTATATCCAGATCGATATTCCCGAATATGAACTTTCTTTTTCCCAGTTTCGGGTCCGGGTGAGTGAACGATTCCGGCCGACCTGGGATCGCTTTAACCTCTGGGGTCTGAAAAGCAAGGTCGAAGAGCCGATTTTCCGGGCCTATTCACTGGCCAATCCGCCCGCCGAGGACCGCCGCCTGAGTTTTACCATCCGCATTGCGACCCCGCCGCCGGGCAAAAAAGCCGCCCCGCCGGGGGCCGGCTCCTCTTTCATCTTCAACCTGCAGGAAGGTGATAAGGTGACGCTCAGCGGACCCTACGGCCACTTTTTTGCCAAGGAGACGGAGCGAGAAATGTGCTACATCGGCGGCGGGGCCGGTATGGCGCCCCTCAGGTCGCACATCTTTCACCAGCTCGAAACGCTTCAGACCAGCCGGAACATAACCTTCTGGTATGGTGCGCGCTCGATCGCGGAGTTGTTTTTTGAAGATGAGTTCAAACAACTTGAGGCCAAACACCCCAATTTCAAATATTACGTGGCCTTATCCCAACCGGAACCGGACGATAACTGGGACGGTATGCTCGGCTACATCCATCAAGCCGTTTTGGATAACTATCTGTTGCAGCATGAAGACCCGACGGAAGTGGAATACTATCTTTGCGGGCCGCCCATGATGGTGGACGCGGTGGAAGCAATGCTCGATGACCTGGGGGTTGAGCCGGAGATGGTAGCCTATGATAAATTTTCCTGAATGCGTCTGCACGCATTCAGGGGTGTTAAGTTTTATGTTTTAAGTATTAAGTTAAAACCAACCGCAATCCCAACCTGTTTCTTTTCTGGAATACTGACATCACTCATCTCTCCGGTGAAGGCCGGAACCTGGTAGAAAAGTTGAAGTGGTTTCAGGCCCATCAATCGGGTTCAACATCAAGGCGGCCGTGAGGTTTCCCCGCGTTGCGGGACTTCCCTCTGTTCATTTCTCAAAAGGTGGGTCGTAACCTGAGAAGTTACGTGTTTTAGAAGTGTTTTTTGCGACGGTGCCTTTTGACATGCAATATGGTATGCCGGCTAAAATGGGACCAATAAAAGTTCGAAGTGGTAGCAAAAGTTTCAATCGGGCTCAAGGTCAAGGCAGACGCGAGATTCAAACCGGAGGAATACAGGTAAGTATTTCGAGGATTTGAATCTCGCGTCTAACACAGAGATTGTGACCGAGGGGAGGTTTTGAAACCACTTCAGAACATTTTTTCCGGGGGCCTGCGTTCGGGCACATACTCTTTCTCAATCTTCCCCGCATTCCAATCTTCCGATACATACAGGGCGCAGTAACAACTGCCGAATTCTTCCACATCAGGCTCACGGTACACACAGGGGCAGATGATATCGCGGTCCTTCTCGCGGTCGCCGGCAGCCAGGCGGCAGGGGCAGGCCATGTACCCATAGCGGTCCTTGTTGGTGAGCAAAGCCTCCAGCAGGTCCATGACCTTCTCGCGCTCATTATTGAAGAAATATCCTTTCGGCTCCTGAACTTTACGCAGTTTTTCGAAAAGTGTTTGAGCATCCATTACAATCCCAGGGCCTCCTTGATTTTGTCTTCCTTGTAGCCGACGATGACCGTTTCACCGATAATTACGGTGGGAAAGGAACACTTTGGGTTAAATTTGCGGACATCTTCCAGGATAGCTTTTCTTTCAGCGCCTTCCAGCAGGTCCACATCTACAAAATCATATTTGACCGTGCAATCGGAAAGGAGCTTTTTGGTAGATTTGCAGTGGCTGCAAGTACTCAGTGAGAAAACCTTGATATCTTTGTCCGTCATGACCATATCCTTTCCAGAATTACTTGAAACAGCAGCCGCGCTCACCATACGGGTACACGGCGACCGGTTTCATCATAACCCTGTCTTTGTTGATAAGGGTGATTTCTAACGTAATGTCAAAAGTTTCAGGCAGCCGGCCCTGGTTGATGGGGTATGGCGGCATTGATTTGAAATAGTGTGTATCATCCTAAATTGCAAATTTGAAGTTATTTTAACCGGCCAAACCCAGAGGGTCGTCGGTTATCTCGCCGTACCGGAGTCAATGTGCGCGCGAAATGACATATGAATGTTTGATAATATAATCTAACCGGTTGATATATAATTAATTACTACGTTTTTCCCTCCCGAGAGACCACTACCACCCTGTGGGCCTTTTTAAAAAAAATATACAGGGAGGATATTTTTATTGACAAGACGGCCGTTTATGATCTTAATAGTAACTATTACTAATAAGAAAACAAGCGGCTTTTCTTGCAGTCAGATGCATTCACCAGCCTGGCGGCTCGCCCAATCTTAGCCTACCAGAGCGGACCGGCACCTGCCGGATTTACTCCGGATCGGCCGTTTTTCCAAAAACCCCATCATTCCACGGAGGAACTAACATGGCCAAAGATAAAAAAGCTTCTAAAAAAGAAGTCCCAATCAACATTCTAACGGGCTGTGATGCCACCGAACAGATGCTGGTCAAAGCCCGCCAGGACGGCGTGGAAACCGCTTTTGATCGCGCTGCTGCAATGAAAGCGTGTCCCATAGGGGCGGATTCGGCTTGCTGCAAACACTGTGCAATGGGACCGTGTCGCCTCAATTCGAAAGATCCGTACGGCAAAGTCGGGGTATGCGGGGCAACCATTGACACCATCATGGCCCGCAACTTCGGTCGCAACGTAGCGGCCGGAACGGCTTCCCACACAGACCACGGCATGGCGATGTTGGCCCTGTTCCGGGAAGTGGTCGAAGGCCACAACAAACACTACAGCATTCGCGATCCCCTTAAACTTGAGCGGGTTGCCAAATCACTGGATATAGAGATCGATGACAAGACCACCCAGGAAGTGGCGGTGGCCCTATGTGATGAACTGGAAAAGACTTATACCCAGGTAGAGGGGGAAATCCCGCTGATCAAACTGGCCCCGGAAGCCACCCTTGAAAACTGGCGCAAGCACGGGGTAGTGCCCCGCGGCGCCATGCGAGAAGTCATGGAACTGATGAACCGGACCCACGAAGGCGTGGACCAGCACTACGATAACCTGGTTACCCAGTGCAGCCGCTGCGCCCTGGCCGATGGCTGGGGGGGCTCAATGGTGGCTACCATCATTTCCGACATTCTGTTCGGCACACCAGTGCCGACGGCGGTGGAGGTGAATATGGGGGTCTTGAAAAAAGACCAGGTCAACATTATCGTCCACGGCCATGAACCCAACCTGTTCGAGTCCATGATCGCTTCCGTGAACGAACCGGGGCTTATCCAGGCAGCCAAGGACGCCGGCGCCGAGGGGCTGAACCTGGTCGGTATGTGCTGCAGCGGGGCCGAGATGATGGTCCGGCACGGTGTTCCCCACGCCGGCAATTTCATGTCTGTGGATACGGTCCTCGTCACGGGTGCGGTCGATGCTTTCACTGTGGATATCCAGTGTATCAGCCAGGGGCTGGCCAAAGTGGCCAATTGCTATGACACGCCCATGTTCACCACAAACCCCCGGTGCCATATTGAAGAGGCTACCCACATTGAATTCGAAGAGAGCGATCCCCAGGCCTGTACCGACGACATCGTTATCAAGGCGATATCCAGGTTCAAAAACCGGACCAAGCCGATTGAAATCCCGCCGATTGTCAATACCGGCGTTCACGGTTTTTCCCAGGAATACATCGGTTACATGCTGGGCGGCTCTTTCCGGGGTTCCTACGTGCCTTTGAACGAGAATATTATCAACGGCCGGATCCGCGGGGTTGCCGGCGTTGTCGGTTGCAACAACGCCCGGGTGAAGCAGGACTGGGTCCATGTGGAACTCGTTAAGGAATTAATTAAAAACGATGTGCTGGTTCTGCAGACCGGTTGTTCTCAGATCGCGCTCGCCAAGGCTGGCCTGACCTCACCCGAAGCGGCTGTCCTGGCCGGACCGGGGCTAGCTGAAGTGTGTGAAACGGTCGGCATGCCGCCGGTTCTTGGTATCGGTGCTTGCGTGGACAACAGTCGGATTTTATTGGCCGCCACCGAGATGGTGAAAACCGGTGGTCTCGGCAACAGCATTGCCGATCTGCCGGCAGCCGGGGCTGCTCCCGAATGGATGAGTGAAAAAGCCATTGCCATCGGGCAGTATTTCGTAGCCTCCGGGGTGTATACGATTTTCGGGGTGACCTTCCCGATTATCGAGGAGACCAAGTTCCACAAACTACTATTCGGCGGACTGGAAGAGCGTGGCTTTGGTAAGTGGGGCTTCACACCGGATCCTTATGAAATGGCCAATATGATGATTACCCACATCGACAAGAAACGGAAGGAGCTTGGCATCGACAAGGCCCGTGAGCGTGTCCTTACCGACATGGCCGATAGACGCGCTATCGACGCGGCTTAAAAGTAACTGCATTGACAGGTTAAGGGCCGGGTTAAATCCTCCTTGATAAACCCCTGGACCTTAACCCCAAGAAGCCATCCCGGATCAAATCCGGGATGGCTTTCTTTTTTTGTTATACTTTAAGACAAATAGCCTTTTCAGGGTAAGATTTTAATCCAGGATTCCGATTACGCCTTCCGGGCTACACCGGATAGGCAAGACGGGGGCGATTTACTGGCCAAAATTTGTGCCCAAGCCGAGTTTGGCTAAAAGACTTTTTTGAGACAGGTGCTATTCGAATGCATCCGCGTTGGCGCCCAAAAACCGATACAGCGTCGCACGTCCCACGCCGAGCAGTTTAGCGGCTTTGGCCTTGTTGCCGCCCGTGGTTTTCAAAGCCGTCTGAACCGATTCGACGTCGAGTTTGCCGACCCGATTTTTAGGCGTGATGTCCCCGGTTTTGAGCCGCGATATCTCCGGCGGCAGGTCGCCCTTTTTGATGACATCCCGGGTACTTTTTACGATGGAGAATTGAACCGCGTTTTGCAGCTCGCGAACGTTGCCCGGCCAGTCGTAATCCATCAGCGCATTCAGGGCTTCATCGGTGACTGTTGGGGCGGGGCTGTTGTGGCGGCGGCCGGCCTCGCGCAGGAAATGGGAGACCAGCAGGGGGATATCGGTGCGGCGATCCCTTAAAGGCGGGAGGTTCACCGGGATGACATTGAGACGGTAATACAGGTCCTCGCGAAACCGCTCTTCCCGTATCTCGCGCATGAGATCCTTGTTGGTGGCGCTGATAACACGGACATCGACCTTCATGGTTTTCTCGCCGCCTACCCTTTCAAATTTTCCGTCCTGCAGAAAGCGCAGCAGTTTGACCTGCATCAGCTTGGAAAGTTCCGCGACTTCGTCAAGAAAAATGGTGCCCATGTCGGCCAGTTCAAAACGCCCCTTTTTATCGCGGATGGCGCCGGAAAAGGACCCTTTTACGTGGCCAAACAATTCGCTTTCGATCAGGGTTTCCGGCAGGGCGCCGCAGTTGATCGGCACAAACGGTCCCCCGGAGCGTGGGCTTTCATTGTGAATCGCGGAGGCCACCAACTCCTTGCCGGTACCGGTTTCACCAAAAATGTGTACCGGGTAATCATAGGCCGAGACATCTTTGATCTGCTGAAAGACCTGCAGCATCTTGATGTCCTGGCCGATGATGTTGGCGAAACTGCGTATGTCCCCGGCTTTTATCTGCAGGTTGATCAGATCGGTGAGATCCTTGAAGGAGACCAACACGCCAAATGGGTCATCGTTTTCATCAAGCATGTTGGTGACGGTCATCTCGACCCGGCGCTGCTCACCGGACTTGGTGGTAATCGTCAGGGCCTTTTTGCTGACATCGGTCGGCGGGACGGCATCTCCGCAAAAGCTGCAATCCGCACTGCAAAAAGGCGTCCCGAATGCATCGTGGCAGTCCTGGTCCAGGATTTCAGCCCGGGAATAGCCGGTGATTTTTTCGGCGGATTTATTGAAAAAGAAAATGTTCCGATTGAGATCGTGGGCGATGATGCCTTCCTGCAGATTATCGAGGATACGGCTGAGATTGCTGGGGCTTTCGATCATCCGGTTCAGTTTGTCGGAGATATTGGTTTTCATACACTCTCGGGCAACGTGCTCGCAGGCTTTGGGCATTAAGATGCCAATTAATATATCAATCTGATTTCAAAGTCAAATTTTGAATTTTACAGGTTGGTTAAGGGCAATTGAGGCCAGATCGATGGCCACGTCATAGGCAACTATTTCGACACCTTGCGCATGGACAGTGCGCAGGGCCTCTCCGTAGGCGGGATCGATGTCATCGGCTGGTTGAAACTGCCGGGCATCCATACGTTGAATGAGAAAAAACATCACGGCCCGGTGTCCGGATGCAACCAGTCGGCCGAGTTCTTCCAGGTGTTTGCGTCCCCGCGCGGTGACCGCATCCGGAAAACGGGCGACGCCATCTTCCACCAGTGTGCAGTTTTTAACTTCTATATAACAGGTGCCCTGCTGCGGTGAACGCAGCCGAATGTCCAGACGGGAATGATCCCCCACTTTGACCTCCCGCTGGATGTCGCTGTACCCGGTCAGTTCACGCACCTGTCCACTCGCAATGGCCTGACTGACCAGGCGGTTGGGCAACTGGGTATTCACCCCCACCAGGGAGGTGGGCATGTCGATCAGCTCCCAGGTATACTTCAGTTTGCGTTTGGGATTGTCGTGCTGTGAAAGATAGACCGGCCGGCCGGGCTGACTGCAGGCTATCATGCGGCCTGAATTCGGGCAGTGGGCGGTCACTGCCCGGCCATCCGCCAGGACCACATCCGCCAGAAACCGTTTGTAGCGTTTCGCGAGCTTTCCGGGAATCAGCGGGGGCAGGGCGATACCCCGGGGGCCATCTGCTTTGGTATGGTTTGGCATTGATCGGACGCTACTGTTTCCCGACTGGCGTTAATCGACGGTCACAAAATTTGACCGTATACGCATAACCGCAGGGCGTCAACCGAATAAAGAAAGGAACCGGCTGATAGGGCTTGGGAATGGTGTAGCTGGGGAGCCTAATTATTGGGGCTGGGTGTTAAGTCATGCCATTTGATGATCTCATGATAGAGGCCATTGGCTTTAATCACCTTCAGTGCCGTCCGAACTTTGTTGACCAGGCGGTCCGGTGTTTGTTTGCTGAACGCCATTTCAAAGTCCACCGACATTTCCGGAATATGTATGGCGGTCTTGATCTTGGCAGGATCCAGTTTGAACTGCCGCAGCTCATAAGCCAGGGTCAGTTCATCATCCAGGATCAGATCGCCGCGACCGGCATACAGCATACGCAGCGCCTGCTCCTGATTATTCACCAGATGAAATTCAAGCTTATCTTTGAAGCCCTTGCTGATGAGAAATTGACGCCGAAAATCGTCGCGCGGAATAATCGTCACGTACTTCTTGGCATCTTGCACGGTAGAAAGGCGGATGTCTTCCCGATCGGCCAGGTGAAAAAAGTGTTCCTTCACCGATCCAATCATGCCAGCCCACTTGAAGAGGTTCTCCCGCGCAGGAGTTCTGACGATGCTGTAGATGAGGACTTTGGGCCGCTCAAGGGCGATCCGATAGGCCCTGGACCAGGGGTATACCTTGAGTTTAAACTCGATATCAGCCTCGCGCAAAGTGGCTTCCACGATTTCCGTAGAGATGCCGCTCACGGTTGTGCCTTCGGTGGTCTGCCAGGGAGGGAGGATCTCCGTAACAACCATGACCTCCTCAGCCGTAGCCAGACTCGCCCACAGCAACAAGCAGATTATCCAGCCTACCTTTTGCATGCCTGGCCACCTAAGTTCCAGTGCGATTGCCAATAACAAGTTATAATGTAACACACTGCCTCGAATAAGCAACTTGTGTTTTGAGCCTTACAGCAGGCGGGTTATGAATGATAACCGCTATTTATACTATCGGCAGTCGCAATATTTACTTGACACCTCCGGGTCACTTTGTCATCGTTTGCAGCACCAATCGTGGGGACTGGCAGAAGCTATCTCAAATAAACGGATTTTGTTTCAAGATCCCGTCTACGCTCTACGAGCTAAGCCGGACAAGCAAAGCTTCCAGCAGAGTTTATCAGCCATAGCTTCAGCGAAGGCTGAAGATTGGGCCCAAAGACTTTTTTAAGATAGCTTCTATCCACCGGGGGGAGGCTAGTTGCCTATTTCAAACCCAACATGTGAGCATCCAAAGACCCGGTTCGCGGCGGGCTAGTTTGGCGTGAAGCCCAAACGTGACAGTCGCCACCAATCGGCAGATGTATTCGGCTGCCCAAGGAGTCATGGCATGTCTAAGCTTAAGAAAATCGGCCTGGGAATACTTGTATTCGGTTCTCTAAAAAGCTCCAGCAGGCATAAAGTACTCGGATATGGGGTCCATATCCCAGGTAACGTCTTTCCAAGTGATCTTTGAAGTTTTTACAGCCTGCTGGACGATACGCATAAA
>Ga0126330_10000034_pt1 | contig 52109 bp, 47 predicted proteins | sample InaspJWI91metaG_FD_97004 | JGI IMG/M metagenome (GOLD analysis project Ga0126330, IMG submission 97004) | Marine gutless worms symbiont microbial communities from Oahu, Hawaii - Inanidrilus sp. 2 OAHU.JWI-91 metaG | ecosystem: Host-associated > Annelida > Digestive system > Unclassified...
TATTTCGTTCGCCTTGTGGGACCAAACAAAATGGATCAGATTCGCAAGGTGCTGGTTGTAAAGTAAACTGGGCTAAAACTCGATTCCGAACCCCCCGCCATAATCAGCCTATGCCCTAAGGCTCAGGATGAGGTTCTTTCATCAGGAGGGATTCTTGATAATCTCGGCAAGTAGACGGACTGATATCCCCGCGTTCTACTCTACTTGGCTTATGAATCGGATACGGGAGGGATTTTGTCTTGTACCCAATCCCTTCAATCCCAAACAGGTAAGCTGTGTTTCTCTCCTTCCGAATAGGGTTGATGCATTCGTTTTTTGGTCGAAAAATCCTGAGCCTATGCTGAGATTCCTCAACGAACTCGATAGCCGCGGATTTGTCTACTATTTCCAATATACGCTAAACGACTATCCAAAGGCCTTTGAGCCCTCACTGCCAAGCATCGACAGCAGAATTGACACTTTCAAAGCACTTTCGAACAGGCTTGGTTCCGAAAGGGTGGCCTGGCGCTACGATCCTATAATTATCAGCTCGGTAACGGATTACGATTTTCATGCATCCACATTTGAGCGATTGGCATATGCACTCTGCGGCCTAACCCGGCGAGTGGTTATAAGCATTGTCGATCTCTACCGCAAAACCTACAGGCGTATGGCCAGCTTAGATGAAATACAGCGGATGGCGATGCAGCGCAACTCCCCTAAAATGCTTGAGTTGCTATCTCGCATTGCCGAGATGGCGAGCGCCGTAGGAATGAAATCCCTCTCCTGCGCCGAAGACTATTCGAAACTTGGAATCCAAGCGGGCAGTTGCATCGATCGCGAATTGATTAATCTCATCGGCGGCTGTTCATCCGCTAAAAAAGATACGGGGCAAAGAGCCAAGTGCCGCTGCGCTGTCAGCCGCGATATCGGCATGTACGACACCTGCGTTCACGGGTGTTTATACTGTTACTCCACAGGAGGAGGTAGGCTGGCGCATCAGCGCTATTTCGAACACGATCCGGAATTACCCATGCTCGCGCGCTGATGAAGATGGGCTATTCAGAGCGGGAATCACAGCTCCTCATATACCCCAGGGCTCCAAAACCTTCCTAAGCGCTCCCTGGGCGTAAGATAGCACCAAACCATAGTTCGTGAAGGGTATTCCCAAATTCTCAATATCTCTTATTCTCGCGTTCAATTCCTGGAAGCTTATCATGCAACCCCCGCAGTGAATAATCAATTTATACGCGCCAAGCTGTTCGTTCTCCTGAAATTCCCTTCCAAAATTATGCTCCAAGACAATCCCGGGAAACTTCTCCCTGAAATAGTTAGGAATCTGCACTGTACCTATATCCTCTTCCACTCTTGAATGATTGCATGCTTCCACAATCAAAACCCTATCCTCTTCTTTGAGTTCCTTCAAAACCTCCAATCCCCTCACAAAAAGCCCAAGCTTCCCCCTGCTGAAGTAATTAATCATCACTATCGAGAATGTAGTCAGCTTGATATCAGCAGGCACCCACTCTGACATTATGTCCATTGCCTGGGAATCGGTGATTATAGCCTCCGGCCCTTTCTTGAAATTGTCTATCAGGCTCAGGAATCTTTGCCTTTCCTCTTCCCATCCTTCGCCTCTTGCCTTATCGAGATCCATTCTAAAAGATACGGGATGGGCCCAGTTCCTTGTTATATACTCCTCGGTCATTGCCTGCGGCCTTAGATACCTGCCAGAAGGAGTTTCGGCATCCATTGGGATATTCAGCACGTAGTATCCTCCCCTTTCCACAAAGGGCAGAAGCTCCAACTTTTTGTTCTTAGATTCAAAATTATCGATAACGAAATTAAGCAATTCCTGTCTGTAAGAGGCATCATTTGCCTTAATGGCTATCTTCTTATAGAACTTGAGCAGGGAAAGCCCAACTACCCTATCCTCAGAGAATATGTTTTTAATGATGAGTATCTGTTTTCCCATGCTCCTTGCCCTTCCTATCAACTCCTTTTCAACCTCGAAGCTGTAAGTGGAAGGGTCTATTACAACAAGGACAAGATCGCACTCTTTCAGATCGGAAAATGCCTTCCTCCTCTTCTTGTCTCCAAGTTCTCCCTTTTCATTCAATCCAGCAGTGTCGAAGAGCTTTACGGGGCCTATCCCATGAATCTCCAGCAGGGATATTTTTGTATCCGCGGTGGTTCCGGGAGCGGCATCCACAAGCGATGTGTTCTGCTGAGTAAGCAAATTCATCACGGAACTCTTACCCACGTTCATCTCCCCAAAAATTCCTATATGATCTCTCTCAACTAGCATCGCCAATGCCTTGAATCCCCCCACTCATTGAAACCTATCTCCCTGCCCATTCTTCCTATTCTCTTCGATAGGCAGAGCCTGCAGTCAGCAGCCTGTTCATTTATACATGGTTTTCCATCATAAAGCTGATAATGCCTCCTTACTCTGGTGGGAGTTACCAATGGCATTATGATATTGGCTCCAAACGCCAGCGCCTTTTCCCTTCCCATGGGGTCTATGGCTTGCAAGGCGCTAGCGGCGGCAATGTTTATATTCCTCATTGATATTCTTACAGCTGCCACCATCTTCAAACTGAGCTCTATACTGCCGCCCTTGCTGTCCTTCATGGGCGTATCTCCGTGCGGTATGTAGGGGCCCATCCCTATCATGTCAATGTCGTACTCCTTGAAGAATTCTATATCCTTTGCAAGGTCTTCCTCGCTCTGCCCAGGCAGCCCTATCATAACTCCAGTTCCCACCTGATACCCCACATCCTTTAAGTCCGCTAAGCGCGCCTTTCTCTTCTGTAGAGATATTGAAGCCGGGTGTATCTTGTTGAAGAGTTCAAGATTCGTGGTTTCAATCCTTAGCAGGTATCTATGCGCCCCGGCATTAAACCAGGTTTGATAGGTTTCCTTGTTCTGTTCCCCACAACTCAGGGTTATTCCCAAACCCCTGGGCAAATCCTTGGAAATGCTTTCTTTTTTTATCGCTTTAACGACATCCTCGACAAAACCTACGAAGTTCCTATCGTATCTTTCCCCCGATTGCAGCACCAACGAGCCATAGCCCTCCCTGGCGCACCATAAGGCAATCTCCACTATCTCCTCTTTGCTAAGCTCAAATCTCCTCACATTTAAGTTGCTCTTCCTTATTCCGCAATAATTGCAGTCTCTCTCACAGATATTCGAGAATTCCAATAATCCCCTGTAGTATACTTTCTCTCCCACTGCCTCCTTCATTACGGCATACGCCTTCTTCTTTAATTCTTCAACATCCGCTCTTAGCAGACCCAGCGCATTCACTTCAAAAATAGAGATCTCTCGCTCCTTTTCTTATCTTATGGAGATATTCCTCCGCCTTTCTCTTCCTTCCCTTGGGGACATACCGCATCATCTCTTCTATTAGTTCTTCTCCCCTTCCCTTGGTGTCCGCATCGGCGTAATCCTCGAGATATTCCTGCAATGTCATAAGAGCATTGGGCAAGCAATGAAACTTGATTAGGCCTGGCTTCGCAAGATCCATGAAATCCTTTCCAACCCTTCCAAGCCTATAGCACCCCGTGCAGAAGGAAGGTACATAACCCCTATCTATCACATCCTTGATAACTTCCCCTGTACTCCTTGTATCATTCAAGGAGAATTGTCCTGCTCCCTCCTTGGAATAGCCCCCGGGGCTTGCCCTAGATCCAGCGCTTATCTGTGAGATTCCGAGGTTGAAAAGCTCCGATCTTAACGCCACCGATTCCCGCGTGGAAAGTATTATCCCCGTATAGGGAACCGCCAACCTCAATACGGCAACCAGCTTTTTGAAGTTGGTATCCGAAACTGGTTTCGGTATGTTCATAGAGGCAGCGGCGTTGTTGGCCGGTTTCACTCTCGGAACAGATATCGTATGAGGCCCTATGCCATAAGCGGCATCAAGGTGTCTTGCATGTTCCAGCAGGGCCAAAACTTCAAATTTATAATCGTAGAGTCCAAAGAGCGCCCCTATGCCTATATCTTTCAAACCATTTTCTAATGCCATATCCATGATGCTCAATCTGCGCTCATAATCCGCCTTCTTTCCCTCCGGATGCATCTTCTCATAGGTTTCTCTATGATAGCTTTCTTGAAAAACGGTATAGGTGCCTATTTTTGCCCTGCCTATTTCCCTAAGCTGCTCCTTCTCCAATGGAGCTATTTCCAGATTCACCCTCCGTATGCCATTCCCTTTGGAATCCTTCACGGAATATATGGCCTTGATGGCTTGGATAATCAGTTCAAAGTTATCCTCGCTCTCCCCGGAAAGCAGCAGTATTCTTTTGTGACCTTGTTCCAAGATGAGCCGTGTCTCTTCCTCTACCTCCTCTATGGATAGTTTCTTCCTACTCATCTTCTCATTGCCCTTTCTGAAACCACAATAAAGGCAGTTATTGGAACAGTAGTTTGAGATGTATAGCGGAGCAAAGAAGACAAGTCTTTTCCCATATATCTTATTCTTTACCTTCTTCGCGGTTGTAAACAGCGCTTCCAGCAATTCCATATCCTCTACGTGCAATAAGATAGCTGCCTCTTCTAAGCTAAGCCCCTTAAGCAGTAAGGTTTTCTCCAGGACATCTTCCACCAACTCATCAGATGCGCCTTCAGCTCGCTTCAAGGTCCCTATTAACCTGCTCTCATCAATAAAACCCATCACAAATCCTACATCATTCTATTGTTTCAACATCTGCTTAGCCTAGTGGACAATCGAGAACCGATTACAGCCATAACCTCAGCCTCTCCATTGCCAAATTCTTACCGGCGACAGCCGGAAATTTCTACTGAATTCTCATCGAGTACAGGGCAGATGCGATAACTAAAAGGCATTCCAGCATACCTTCCCGAAACTGGAATACTGATTGAGGCGGATCGCCTCACCTCATCTGCCTGCAAAGCAATTCGAGGGATGGGCAGAGAGTCCTACTGGAGCAAAGATAGGAGAGACATACAATCCCAGCGCCTACAGCCCCACCATTACCCTCATATGCCGTGTGGGAGGATAAACCTATCGCGGGGGATAAAAACTGGAAATCCATTGCGATGTCCGATAATGGGCGGTACCTTGCCGCGGCGGAGGGGAGGAGCACCGGGGTAGGCCGTCTCTATACCTCCGACGACTACGGCGCTACTTGGAAGGACCGCAGTGAGTAAGAGGCGCCATAGCCTCCGGAAGATGTAATCCCGGCTCTTTGAACACTCAGGCGTATCGCCCCTCCGTGATTCCACCGGCGCCCGGTGTGGCTCTTGCTGGAAAAAGCGCGCGATGGGCGCTGCTCGCCCTCTCACTTTTGAGTGGCTAAGAGCCCAGCCCGAGCATCTTTGGGCGCCATCTCGCTATAGCTAGTCACCTGACTTCCTAGTTCGGCGGCCCGCGCCCGCGATATTGCCCCCGTGGACGGCGCCTATCATCTGGCGCATGTAGCGCGGAACTATGTTGGAGGCCACCGAAATTATTCCTTGAGCCGTCTGAGCAGCGTAAGCGGTAGGGCAATGGCGTCATCGCCGGCCAGCACCGTGAAATCCTTGGGTTTGGAGCTGATTACATCCATCATCTGGGATGGATTTCCCGAGGCTTTCTTCACTGCGATGGCATTTGGACGCCTAGCTATTCGCATCAGAGTTGAGGTTTCGATATTTACCGAGGCGCGGCCGGCAATAGGGCGCCGCCCGTAATCGGAATTTTCGTCAGAAATGGATTAGGAACAAAGAGCGGCTGTAAGATGAACTTCTTAATCTGCTTTTTGATTCCCAAACCTTCGGTGGACTTCTCGCCGCAATCTCCGGGAAGGAAGCCGAAAATGCCCTTGAAAGCCTCGGTCAGAGAGGCGTTCCGGCCTTTGAAATCGGGGAGATTGAAGCAGGTGATGAATTTATCGAAATTTCTATCTAGGGATGACGCGTATCTGGAACGCATAGGGCGCTACGGGATTAGAAGTTTTCCACATTGTCGAATCCTAGGCTCTAGCTACCAGTTTTGCACACTAAGAAACTTGCCGATGGCGGTGTAAATGCTCGGCGTTAGGCGCTTTGCGGCAGACAGGTTAGCAATTACGCTGCCTAGTTCACATTGTGAGCAAGAATCGCTGTGATAACGCCGGAAAGCGGGGGGGCAAAATCTTCTTTCGCAAAAGTCTATTACAATAGGAGTTCCAGCAAGTTCGAATAGTCGTTCTCCACGCCGCTTGCATCCAGAATCTGCGCTATCGCGCCGCGATGGTGAGTTTGATGATTGAAAAGGTGCATCAGTATTTTCCCGAACGGAAAGGTGTAAACCTTCCCACTCGGGTTCGCAATATCGATATCGCCTTCAAGCAGCTTCGATGGAGTACCCTCTATGAAATGGATAAGCAGGTTGTCAGTACTCTGGCGATGCTCCCACAGATTGGGAAGGTTATCGTGTAGAATCTTTCCCCAACCTGGGTGCTTGAAATCAAGAACCGGGGAGTTGAGTATCGGAAGATCCAGATTCCCATTTCGATAAGCGGTCAGCCAATCTAGGTCTGCCACTAGGATGTGATTCAGCAGTCCCAGTATGCCGCCAAAATAGGATTTAGCATCCTGCGTGATAGGGATGGAGTCTTGGTCTTCCAGTATTCCATAGAGCGCCTTATTACTGGCTTGGTTGTACTGCGCCATTAGCTTCAGGAGTTCTTTCATAGCATAATGCTAGCAGTCACAATTCCAATTATGCAAGGGAATCGGGTTCCACGAGATTAATCCTGATTAAACCTGCCGGCTGCGCTAGTCCCTCCCTTTATCCGACCTTCTTCTACTGCGCCCGCGAACTAGAGATAGGCATCCGAAGCCGGCAATCACGGCTATGTAGTAGCCAAAATCATACCACCATCCGGTATTCGTGGTTTCGTAGATTCGTATTGTCCTTTTAAACAAACTCACGATGAGCGTAAATGGCGCTATCCAGCCATGCCAAATGCCATGTAGAAAATTTGCGGGCTCGTCACTCGTGAACCTGCCGCTTCCAGGCGCACAGGAATTTAGCACCACGACAACTAGAATCAAGAGAATTACAATCCTTTTTTTCATATTAACTCCTGGAATTCTTCATCCTTGCATTGTACTTTAAACAAGCGCCTGCTTTAAGTCTCATCTTACTAAGAAATCTCGTCTTTTCGAGAAGCAGGGTGCGTCCCGCCTCGGGAAGTTACAGCCCACTCCGATGCGCTATGAGAACGCAGCCGCACCTGGTTGTAATCAAAACGATGGTTGCCACTATCGCCACCATGAGAACAGTAACAATTATAGGTTTCATAATCCTCATCACTCCTGCCAACTCTGTTCAGCGCGATGCCCGCTCTAGCTAGTCTAATCCGGCTAACTCTTGGGTTGCCAAAAAGTCATCGTAACTCAAGATTTCAATGCCAAGTTCGCGGGCCTTCTTCAGTTTAGTGGATTTGCCATCTATATCATCAGAGATAACCCTTATTGTGTTTTTCGTTACCATGTCCGCAATGGTCCATCCAAGCGCTTCAAGGGCTGCTGTCAGTTTTCGCCTTGGCATTGGCGCCTTACCGGTTAGGCAAATTGTTCCTAAACGCTCATCGGAAGTATCTTCCTCCTGAATCTCCAGAACATTCAGAAGCTCCCGTAAAAACTCGAGATTGCCTGATTCGCACTTCCACTCGATAATCTTCCGGCCCACAACATGGGAAGAGTCATTGAAGTTAAAAAAGTCCCCTAGGGTTGATATGCCCAGTTGTTTGAGCGTCTTCCTCTGTATCGAGGGGATGCCAAGGCAGGCGATTAGCTCAATGGGATTCAATTTCCTAGACGACGCCATTTGATTGAGAAAGTTTTCAATCTTCTTCTCCGCGAAACCCTCCAAGCCCTCGAAATCACTGTGTTTGAGGGTGTAGAGATTACGTATCTCCCTCAGTTTTCCCGCATCATAGAGCGCTTCAAGTGTCTTCAGAGCAATCCCCTCTATGCCAACCTGACGAACCCAATATAAGATTGACTGCAATACTCGTTCCTTGCAATCAATATTCGGACAAGCAATATTGACGCCTCGCTCGATTGGCGCGGAACCGCATGAGCGGCATCGCCGCGGCCAGATTTTCTCATCCCGGAAGCCATCGTTCTTATTAACAGCGCCCAGGTTGTCACGGACATAGGGGATAACATCGTTCGCTCGTTCGACAAGTATTATATCGCCTGAAGCGAGTCTAAGCTTTTGCACATTCTGCGCATTATGAAGACTGGCCCGTTCTACCGTGGCTCCGCCCATTTCAACGGGATCGAAAACCGCAACCGGAGTCAAATTACCCTGGCGGCTCACCTGCCACAAAACATCCCTCAGCATCGTTCTGGCTAACTTCGAAGGCGGCTTGAATGCGATGGCGTAATGATGATGGTCGTCCAGCACCCAGCGCTGGTCTATCTCATCATGGAGTTGATTATCGTCCACGGCTATGATGAGTCCATCGGTTTCGAAATTCCACTCGTCGCGCAGCTTCTCTATGTATATCTTATAAACTTCCCCGATTTGTCCGATAAGATTATCCAGTCCCTCTCCCGCGGTGGAGCCGGAGATATCAGGCCGAAGCAGCCATTTGTCGAATGTATAGAATCCGTTCTCCGCTAAGATGTCAATCTTCCCCAATTCAGACCACCAGCGTTCATCGGATTTCCCAGCTTCCTCGGAGGCAGCGCTCTGGCGCCACAGCGCCTGATATGCAAGAAATCTAACAAAGCGCAGATCCTCATATCCATCCTTGCGATTTATCAAACCCACACAGTTGTTGCGAAGCGATTTCCCTCCTGTATCGAATTTCGTGTTCTTGGGAAGATGCAGCTCGCCTCTGATTTCAATTGCTTCTCCAGTAAAAAGAACTCTATCCGGGATATCTTCAATGAATCTTGCTATGTGGGAGATATTCTGACCTCTCGCGCCATCGCCTCTACTGCTAACATATTGGAGTAAGCCGGATTCATAGCAAAGACTCGCGGATAAACCATCTACCTTCGGCTGCACCGCAATGGATGTCCGAGAGCCTAGATTGAGCCGCGCCAGCCATTTCTTAACCCCCTCCAGGTTCTTCGCCTTACTCATAGAAAGCATCGGCACGCTATGTTCGATTTTGTCAGATCCTCCAGTTGAGAAACCAACTGTTGAGAAATATGCATGCTTCGGTTCGAGCCTCCTCAGCTCCTCCTCCAGCGCATCGAATTCATCATCGCTCATTAATGGCGAATCGCTGTTGTAATAAGCCCTTCTAGCCTCACCGAGTCGAGCAACTAGGGCGTTCACATCGAATGGAGCTATCCTATCGTGGGGCATTCATCCCCCTGTTCATTGTGCTTTCTCCCTCGGAATCATTAGCAGCCATCGACCGATTGCCTCCATATGCTGCATCGCGCGCTCATGCCCACCTATCGGGCAGGGCTATGGATTTTGGCGCCCGGACCGGCTATCCCACGTTAGCTCCGTTCATTAGGAAGGGCTGCCAGGCAGTTTAGCACAGATGCTTGCACTTGATACCTACCCGTAATAGCGCTCCGTGATACACTCTAAGAGGTGAACTAGGAAAATTCGAGGTTGGCCAAAGTCAAGCTACTCAGAGGAACCTTCTCCGCCAATAAGGAGGCGTTGAAGCAGGGTTGAAGATGCCTCAGGGTCCGCGGCAGCGCCTAGTTTCCATCAGGTATATCATGCTCCTCGTCGCGGAAAATTTGATAGAGAATGCGATCGCCGTCTCCAGGAAGGGATGGAACCGGAGGGGGGTTAAGCTGGCGCCAGTAATCGGCATCATCAAGATTGACGCCAGGATTCCAAGCTTCGATCGCCGAATGGTGGAGTTCCGTGGTTGGCTCGGGATCGTAAACCCGCGGGTTGCGCTGGCGCGCGCAGAGAAAACGAACTATTGGGTAATTCCTAGTGGGCAATTTGAGATATCGGGAGTCACGAGCGATTGTTCGATCGCGGGCAAAGGCCGCGGCGCTCCATGCAAGGGCGGTTCGGCCGGCTAGATCGATTCTTTTGGATGAGTAGCGCGCCGCCAGTTTTTTTACGGCGTATAAATCCGTGAGCCAGGCGGCCATCATCAGCGGATCTACTCCCTCCTCATCTTCAATCGGATCCGTGAATTTAGCGCTTAGCAGCATATCTAGCACTAAGTTATTTCCTGTGGCTAGGGCGTAGTAAAGGGGTGAAGACTCAAAGGAATCTACCTCGTGAACATCGCTCTGCAATTCGCTTTGTTTTATTGAGTTGGCTGGTATCGGAGTTATTTCCTTGTCCTCGGGGACTCCCATGTCAGCCCCCGGTGTAAAAATCGGATCTATGGCGAATGAGGGCGCGTTTTCCGGAGTCACACCATCGTAGTCCTGCTCCTGCAAAGATTCCAATTCGTCCATAAAAATCTCGTCTGTAGGGAGGAGGGTTGGGAGCTTTGTATTGAATTCGTCCGCGGCATCGGCAGCATTCTTACCCAATGCGCCTAGCAGGCGCCGAACGATGGCCACATCGCCCCCGGCCGTAGCGTAGCAAAGGGCATCCCTACCCATCACATCCCTCGCAAGCAAGTCTGCTCCATTTCTAAGCAGCAGGGCCACCCCGCTTCGATTCCCATGCCAGGCGGCAACCATTAGGGGGCTAACTCCCTTTACATCGATTCTGCTCGGCGCGCCGCCCGCCCTTATGCTGTTTTCCAGAAGCTTGAAATCGTGGTCGCGGGCAGCGCGATGAAGAACCCATCGATCGTCTCCAACAGCTGCTGAGGCATCCCAGTTCGGGGAATTCGCAAAATCTCTCAAGAAAAACAGGTTGCGCCAAATCCGATAATCGAGCGCAATTTCCACACTGGGCAAATTCAGCGGATTTGGCGTCTTGGAAACTAATTCGCTTAGGCGCGAAGCTCTCGCGCCCTCCGAAATCAATAGGCGCACCACATCATAATCGCGACGGTTGATTGCAAGGGAAAGAGCCGAAACCGGAACTTCCTCAGCCCCTACTAAATCGCTAACGAAATTCACATCTGCGCCGTAATTGAGCAGGATTATCACCAGGTCATGGCGAAAGGCCTGAACAGCCGTCATTAGCGAATTCAAGCCCTCGGGACCAACAAGATTCGGATCCGCCCCTGCCTCGCATAATACATCAATCAATTCCACATGGCCTAAGAGTGTCGCAAAACCCAGGGCCGTCTGCCCACTTCTACCAGGCTCATCGGGATGAACACCCATGCCGAGTAGGGCCTTCACTTCACTTACATCACCCCTAGAGGCTGCCTCGGCTAGCAGACCCGATTCCAAGGCGGCGGCGCTATCAATTAAACTGAAACTTAGGAGGGTTGAAATCAATGCAAGCAAGCTCGCTCGCGGGAGAGGCTTCATAGCATAGTTATCGGCGTTTGGCCCTATTGAAGCCACTTCGTATATCATCCCCATGGAACCAATGCTGCAGTATCCAAGTCCAAACAGGTTTCTTCGCGGCATGTTGATTTCCGGAATCGACAGCAAGTCTGTTCTTCATTGAAGCGCAATTCCTAAGTGTAAACCCGCCGCACCCGCGATTACGAAAAAATGCCAAATCAAATGAGCCCAGGGGATACTCGTCTTAACGTAAAAAAACACTCCCGCCGTATAAAAAAATCCACCAGTAAGCATCCAGTAGACTTGCTTCAATGAGACGGCTGCTCGGAGATTCTTCCAGAAAAAAACGATAAGCCAGCCCATGCATAAATAGGTGGCAAAATGAAAAAATTCGAACCTACCCCAAAATAGGATATTGAAAGCAACATTGAACGTGGCCAGCATCCAAATTGTAATTAGGAGTGGGCGGCCTGAATCTCCCATTAGCGACGCGTATGGGGTGTAAGTTCCAGCTATCAGCACATAAATGAAACTGTGATCCGCGAAGCGAAGCACCCGCTTTGCCGATGAGGCCGGCAAACCATGGTAAATCGCTGAGACGGCAAACATCGAGCATATGGAGGCGCCATAAATCAGAGCAGCCCAGAATTCTCGGCGCGATCCCGCCGCCTCGGAAGCCAATGGGATAACAGCGCCTAGAGATATTCCAAATCCAAGAGCATGGATGAGTGAGCACAGCACATCCTCTGAGCGGCCTATGCTCTTGGGAAGAGTTATCCGAGTGTCAAACCAATTACCAATCTTGCTCATGGCCAAATACAATCGAATACATGAAATCGACGATGCAAGCCCCGTGGCTCTCAGTCAAGAGGGAAAATGAGGACGCGATGTAGGCTATACACCCGCATGCCGCCGATAATTGACTAAAAACTCTATATATCATACCATGATGCGTCTATCGCGGCAGTGGTGGAATCGGTAGACACGCCAGCTTGAGGGGCTGGTGACGGCGACGTTGTGGAGGTTCAAGTCCTCTCTGCCGCACTGTTCCTTTATTCGGAAGTTTCCGGAAATCACAGATCCAAGCGGATAATGCGGCAGTATCTTCCATGGAACTTGCCCAAAGGTTAATTTCCGGGGCTTCGAAGGGCTAAGGCAGGGTGGCCTACCGTTAGGCTCTTCAATCAAGATGCTCCGTATGGCGCTGCCTGAGAAACTCACCCTGCCTAGATGAGCTTCCTAGGTATTATTTTGGATTATCATGTCTACTTAAGAATTGGAGAACAATCCAGTTCAGTGGAGTCCCTGGTAGGGCCGCAAACAACGACGTCTGGATACCAGGCTGCACAGGCTTATCCTGCCATCTAACTCGCGCCACTGGAATGAGGCATTGTTTCGGATGAGTAGAAGTTTGCCAAGATGAAGAATCATCCGGAAAACAGGACCGAGCGGTTCCGCCCTGTCTCCTTGGCCTCATACAGAGCCTTATCCGCCTTTTCCAACAGAGTCTCCGGCGAATTAGCATGAGAAGGGCATTGTGCAATACCGGCGCTTGTGCTGACTGCTACGAATGAACTTTGGCGTTCATCGAATATACTCATAGCATGAATCGCCCCTGAGGCAGATTCACAGAGTCGCAGGGCTTCTCTTCCACCCGTTTTTGGCAGTACGAAGGCAAATTCATCTCCCCCGTACCGTGCAAGAATATCATCCTTCCTGAAAGTGGAATTGAACACCTCAACCGCCCCTTGGATCACCCTATCCCCAACAACCTCGCCATATTTAGCATTGAGCTTACCGAAATGATCCAAGTCGAAAATAATCAGAGAAGCCGGTTCGTCGCTCCGATTCGATTCCGAAACCGCATTCACCAGAGCTTCATCGAAAAATCGTCTGTTGTATAAGCCGGTAAAATCGTCCGTTACAGCGCGAATCCGCGCGCTCTCACCCCATTTCAGCATATCCGAAAGAAACGAACCCGTTTTTAAAAACCTGCTCGTGGCGGTATTGAGCATGTGTTGAATCACCTTGATGGATGCCCTAGGGTGGCGAGTCATTAGGGTTCTAAATCCCTTCCAGTCGAGCGAGAGCATATGGCATGAATCAAGAGCCTTGCAAGTTGCGGAGCGGGTAGTTTTTTCCAGGATAGACATCTCGCCAAAGAAACTTCCCTCGGGTATCCGTGAAACTTCCACCTCCTCGCCATCGGCCGTTCTAATGGAAATCGAAACCGTACCGGACAGGATGATATACATCAGAAGTCCCACGTCCCCTTCTCGGAAAATCACCTGCCCTGCCGCCACCCTGCGCTTCTTGAGAAAGCGCCGTACCTTCCTTAGCTCTCCTCTATCCAAGCTGGAAAAAATATCAAGCCTGCTGATTGTACTATCCATCATTCCTGGCATCTTCCGGGAACAGAATAACTCCGCCGCCGCGTTGGCGTCCTTCTAGCGGAAGCGAATGAACCGCCTCTATTAGAGCTGTGGCGTCTTCCCCATGAACAGGCGTAAGTCCCAATCCGAAGCTGAAAGTGAGCGTTACCCTGCTGCCATTCAGAAACTTGCTCAAATCCAAATTTTGCAAGCCATGCTCAATTTTCCTCGCAAGTTCAACTAAATCGCGCCTATCGGCATTCGGCAGAATAATGGCATTTTCATTGCCCATGTAGCGAAAAAGCAAATCCCTGTTTGGAACTATGCCGCTCAATTTATCCCCGATTCGCCGAAGCGACTTATCGCCAGCCTCATGACCGTAAGTATCATTGATTTCCTTGAAATTGTCGGGCTTATACATCAGTAGTCCAACCCTTTTCTCTTCGCCTATTAGCTTTGCGAGAGTTTCTTCGAAATAGGTTTTATTGTTCAAGCCAGTCAGTTTATCCACGTAGACTTGGCGCCTTAGTTCTTGAATCAAAGGAGAATTATCCTTAACCAAGGCGTTGACTTCTCTAATTTTTGCTGAGATTTGCACCAGAAAAGCATGTAGAAGACGGGCGCTAACCCGAGGTTGCAAATCCAAAACATCCCCGAATTTGTTATCCCCGTCAGGAAAGGCGAGTAAGGAAACCTCGCCTACGGCAATCGCTGAGGCATTTCTCTTTCCTCCTGTAAACATATCCAATTCGCCGAAGCAGTCGCCGGAGAGAAATCGGGCGATATCCGACGAGGTTCCTCCATCATCAAATCTTCTAATGACTATTTCGCCGCTATCGATAACATAGAGCTTATCGGGTGAATCGCCAGCATGAAATACCGCCTCGCCATCATGAAATTGGATGAAGCGGCTATAAGAGGCTATCGTGGCCAAATCTCTATCCGTACAGGTTGAAAACAAGGCTGTCGATTTTAGAAGGGCGTTCGACTTCATTAATATAAGGATATCATTATTTGAAATAGCAAGCGATTACAAGTAATTCCAATTGGCTTGTTTTTTTGGAGTTTCTACTTTATTGTATCTAGCCAATTGACTCCTGTGCCGATTTCGCAGTTATAAAGTATAAGTCAAACACTGAGGCCGCCTTGGAAAGACGCAGAGTTGACCGTTATCACCTAGAAGAATTTGTCCGATTAGAAGACGGCAAGGAAAGAATCCCTGCAACCATGATGGATATCAGTCTCAGCGGTATGCGGGTTATCGTTAATCAGCCAAGCGATTTCAATAAGATTAAGCGCATTTCGGTAGAACTGCCGGGTGCCGGAGGAGAGGGCATTCCCTGCCTGATTAGACGCAACGTAAGGGGCGAAAGCGGTTGGGATTTCGGACTCGAATTCGCCGGTGAAACAAATGCCCAGATGCTTCTAGTGAAACGCTGGATCGAAAGCCTCGAAAAGCACAGTGAACAAGGCAGGTCGACATCGCTTACATCCCGGCGTGTACCTAGAACTCGCTGCGTAATTACGAATATCGAATGCGCCAATAGAGAACTGTCTATTCACTCAGCGCAAAACATATCCACTAGAGGAATGCTAATTCAAGGCAGCGGCAAACTGAAGAGTGGCGATATACTATCTTTGAAAATGAGCCTCCCTGATTTCTCCGGGCCAATATCGCTCGAAGCACGTGTTGTTTATCTAATTGATAGCGGCCTAGGAAATCCATTTCAGGCTGGATTATCCATAGTTAAAATGAACGAGGGGAGTCACGATAGACTTCAGCAATTCATAAGCGATACTTCACAAAATCTTGCCATGCTCGGATATCACAGGCTAATAATGCAGGAAGAATCATTCGGGGAATTTCAAATAAGCGGATCCCAAGTTGTAACCATGTTTCACAATCTGCGAGACGAGGCTCGCACAATCAATCTTCTCGACGAAGAGAAACTATGCATCCTCAAGACACGAATCGAGGAATTCAGGGGTATAACCTTCAAAGTAGCCTCTCCGCGAGAAGTATCGAATCCGTCATTCTTCTCCTTTACTCGAAATGGCGCGTCCTATTGTTTCTCGGCCAAGCGCAGGGCCTGGAAAGATGGATATGGAGTATTTCGAATTCCGATTCGCATCTATCGCGGCGAAAAACGCGCGGAGAGGAGAAAAACCGACAGCGGCGAAATCAAACTGAGAATTCCCTCCGTTAGGGAACCGGTACCTGTCCAGATACTAGATTCAAGCCAAAAGGGCATGCAGGTGGAAGTATATGCGGAATCTTTATCGGGTGTGATTCCGGTGATCGGCGGAGCATTGGAAATCGCCTTAGAGGGGGAATCCATACCAGGTGAGATTCGGCACATTGTGGAACAGCTCGGCAACATGGAAAATCGGATAGTCTATAGAATAGGCCTAGAAACCGGTATAAGACGCAAGAACCCAGATACAATCACACACAACCCGGATGATTGGATGGAAAACTGGTATGGACCGTCAAGAGCCCTAAGGAATCAAAACCTGCTTCAATCCGAGCGGATTTCGTATAAGGACCACTTAGGAAGGGAAATTACTGCCCTGCTACATGTCTACAATCCAAAACTACCCGCCATTGTCGTAATAATTCCGCCCGCCTTTGGCAGAAAAAAGGAATCATTCGCAGCCCTGGCCCTAACTCTTCTAACTAATCTCACCGCAGTAGATGAAAATGTCGCTGTACTAAGATATGACGGCACAGACCGCACCGGCGAAAGCGCCACCTCCAATTCCGATGTCCGGCCAGGCAATGAGATGATCGAATACCGAATCAATCAATCATATACCGATTTAGAGGCCACCATGGATTGGGTTCATAACAACGGAAAAATCCGAGTGGATAGGACCGTCCTGATAACCTTCGATATGGCCGCACTCGAAGCAAGGCGCCTCCAAGCATCACCCGAGGATCCACGGGCCGATCATTGGATTGCGGTTATGGGTATCGCATCCGCACAAAACGCATTGAAAAACATGCTCTGCGGCTTAGACGTAATAGCCAATCATCGGATGGGTATACCTGTAGTTACAATGAACCTACTTGGACAGCTAATAGATATAGACAGGTTGGCTGCCGATATAACACATCTAAGATATGCCACTACCGCTGATGCGCGGGAGGCCATGGCTCAAATAGAATCACCCGTAACATGGATATATGGAACCCACGACAAATGGACTGCCCCGGAAGAGATACGGGATATTATGAGTATCGCGTCTCCCGGCAAACGCGAACTAATCGAAATTCCAAGCTCTCACAATCTACGCTCTAGCAATTACGCCATAGCAGGCTTCCAAATAGTATCTGATGCAATTCTTCGCCAATTAACAGACTTCTCAGGCCCCACGGTTATGCCAGATGAGTTCGAACTCGCGGAACTTATGGCCAGGGAGCGGGAAAGAGTTATTGCCAAGAAAAGCCTAGACATTCCAGGCTTCTGGAAATCTTACATGCTCGGCGAGCGTATCGGCGGTAGAGGATACGATGCCTACGGTGAACTCGCTGAGTTTCAAGAATTCGTACAGCTGGAGCTTGCCTTGCTTAAGCCCATGGTGGGTGAATCCATTGCAGATATGGGCTGCGGCACGGGTTTGATAAGCCAGGCAATCCTATTCGATCTGGGAAACAGTTCTATTAAACTTACCGGAACTAGATTAACAGGCATCGATCTAATACCAAAGCTGCTGGAGAGGGCCAACGAGAAATACGAAAAATTAAGCAGGAAAAATCCAAGATTGAAAGAAGTCGAAGTGACATGGAAATCACTCAATCTCGAACCCTTTCCCCTAGCGGGCATTCGAAACATACTAAGACAGTCCGGGGCAAAATCTATCGGTCAGCTTAAAGGCAAGGTGAGGGGCATTAGCCATGAATGCTTCGATAGGCTTGGCGCTCTTGATACCGAACTCATGTCCGAGATTCTAGAGGGAAGGATTATCAATGCCTCCATTAGACAGGTTATCGAAAAGAGCTTAGGGCCAGACGAGGCGCTTTTTCTCGAAGATATCAGCCGTGGCGCCAGATTCTTAGGCGGCAATCTTACCCAGGAAGACTTGAAAACTAATCTCCGCCGGGGCAAGGGACCCCTAAGCTTCCGGCAGCTACAAGACCTCAGAAGCTCAGATCTCGCCCTACGGAAGTTGGATTTCGGTTCCTGGACGCAGGATGGAAAACTCCCCCTGGAAGACAGCAGCTTCGACGCAGTATTCGGAAGTCTTATCCTTCCCTATCTCTTCGCGCCCGCCGAAGCGGTAAAAGAATTCGCCCGGATGCTGAAACCGGGCGGACGCATCCTGCTTTCCACGATGAAACCGGATTGCGACATCCTCAGCATCTTCAGCAGTCACGCCAAATTACGAAGCGAAGGACATCAGGGGAAAAACCTGGAAAAAGCATGCGAAATGCTAGGTGAAACAGCAAGGCTTCTATCGCTTGAGGAAGAGGGTTGGTTCCGATTCCTCAGCGAAGGGGAACTTGTTTCCATGATGAAAGAATCCGGATTCGTCAATATCCAGATTACCCAGGGTTTCGGCACGCCGCCACAGGCAATAATTGCAACTGGAGAAAAAGAATGATCCGGCATCACGGCATCTAGAACAGCATTGGAAACCGCAATAGGGATTCTGGCTCTATCACCCTCTTACCGTTATTATGGCGACAAATGAGTCTCTTCCTTGGTTTTCTCGAATACGAGAACTTAGAGCTATCCCCGGCCAACCTGAGATTTCTCGATTCGCCGGAAAAAGAAAGGCTTAATCAGCTTTCCAATAAAATCATCAAGAGCCAGTTTCTGGCCGGAAGAATACTTGCCAAGTCCTTGCTGTCTGCAGAACTGGATATTGCAATCCACAGCGTTAAAATCGAAATTCAACCGAGTGGGCGTCCGACCAATCCGGCAAATATACAATTTAGCCTTTCCCATTCAAACGGACTTGCCGCATGCGTTGCCGGGCAGGGAAGCCTCGGCTTGGATTTAGAGCGTAGGGTGCAAAGAAAGAACTACATATCGATTGCTAGGGATTACTTCCATGAACCGGAAATCACCTCAATGAAATGCGAGAACAGCGCTAAATCCCTGCAACTTTTTTACGAGTATTGGACCGTCAAGGAAGCCTACATCAAAGCCAACAACATGTCCATCTGGAATCTCAAGTTGGTGCCTCCCACCAAGATGAGCGAGAAATCCGACCGCGGTAACCCAGATGTAGAATCACACTCTGGGAATTTCGAGCGCTCGCACATAGAAGCAGTATCCTACGCTCTATCCGATGAATACATCCTCACAATAGCATCCTCGCCAGCTCCAAGCGGAATCGCGATCGCCCCGGACTTCCCTCTCCCGGAAGGTTTTAATCTCAGTGAGTCCAAGCGCTACACGTTTGATTCCCTCTGAACCTCAAGACGCCAACAAGCAGGGATGAGCGATTCTGCATCGAGATGGCTTGGGTTCTATCCCCGCCACGCCAGTGAAGACAAGGGCGGGCACGCCTTCTTCACCGAACATCTGATAACCTACTCACCTTAGCCCATGCATAGCTTTCACCAGGTTGGATTTATGCTCATCGACATACACCTTGAGCCGCTCAAACGCCTTCTTCGATTCGGAATCAGCGCCAGCTAACTCTATTACCCCTTCAATTCGCCTATACCACAGATAGTGTTTTTCCACAGGTTCAAGCAATGGCAGCTTGTGAAGCCTGAAATTCAACTCCTTATCCAACTCAATATGGTTTCCGCTCCCAGTAATAAACTGAACCCCACTCTTATCACCTATCAATAACACCAAACGACGAAAGCCCACCGCCATCGCATCATCCGATCTGAATCCCTTCAACTGAACATCCAACCATCCCAGCCTCAGTTCCCAACCCTCCGTCCTCCTTGCACGGCGGAAATCTATAATCTGTTTGCGAACACGCCTTGTGCCTTCCACATCGTTCTTGAATTGAAGCAAATTCGAACGCCATGATTTGAGCTGGCCTTCATACTTTTCAAGCAACCGGGCGCGGGAAACAAAGCGATCTGTATCCGACAGCAGCACCCACACATCCGCAAATCTCTCCCCAATTCGGGTTCGAAAACGTTCAAACACTTAACTATCCCAATATCGCTCACTCAACTATAATGAATAGGGAGGATCGATGTCTTATTCACCAATACTGGTGATTGCCGATGTTCACGGAAATTTAGAGGCTCTAAGCGCAGTATTGAACCAGGCCAGCGGGAACTTCGAGGAACTCTGGGTACTAGGCGACATAGCCGGGTACGGCCCGGATCCGAACCTCTGCTTAGAACTTCTTCGCAAGTATGAAGCCATAATGATAGCCGGCAATCACGATTTCGCCGCCTGTGGAAAACTCAGCATCAACAATTTCAACTTCGAAGCAAAGCAGGCAATACAAATTCACAAGTCTATCTTATCCGAAGAGTCAAAAAGCTTCCTTCGAAACCTGCCGGAAATAATAGTGAGACGTTCAATAACACTGGCTCACGGCAACCCGGAAAATCCAATTTGGGGTTATGTAATAGACAATATCTCGGCCACACGGGTTCTAGCAGCCGCTCAAAGCCTCCTCACTCTAATCGGCCATACACACATTCCAGCTCTTTGGGCCCTCAGCCCAGGAGCAGGCGCAGAGCCGCTGAGAATCGAATATAACAAGGAATTCCATTATTCCACCACCCCACACCTTGCCAATCCAGGAAGTGTTGGGCAGTCAAGGGACGGCATATCCACCGCCCGTTACATGATACTCCATCCCGAGCTAAAAACGATCATCTTCAGAAGTTGCCCGTGGAACCGCGAAGCGACAAGAAAAAAAATGCAGAAACGGGGCTACCCGGAATCCCTGATTAACCGAATGGCCCCAAAATAACAGCCTCATCTTCCGGGTTTGAATGCCCCACCCCTTCTCACCCCAAAAACTCGCTTCCACTTGCAAAAACATCCACACATAGCTATACTTAACACCAAAAGTGAAAAATTGGAGGAATTACATGCAAAGAAAAATTCGCATTGTCATTGCAGCAAGTTTACTGCTGATAGCCATGCCGTTCGCTCTCATAGCAAGCGGGAGCGGAGAGGTGCCCCTTAAGGGATCCGGGGAAATAGTTGTTCTCCACACGAACGATTTTCATGGCCATCCCCTTAAATTCTATCACTATCCAATGCCCGACGTAGGCGGACTACCAGCCATAGCAACCCTCGTTGAAGACGTACGCGCCAAACACCCAAACGTACTGGTGCTGGATGCCGGCGATATGAATATCGGCCGCCCCGAATCTAGCTTCTTCAACGCCGCACCGGATATAATAGGATACAACTACATAGGGTACGATGCCATGACGCTGGGCAACCATGAATTCGACAAGCCTCTTACAAACCTTGAAAACCAGAGGAAAATGGCCCGTTTCCCCTTTCTCTCCGCCAATGTCCACTACGCCGACGGAACACCGATCGCGGAACCTTATATCATCAAAACTCTTGGCAATATTCGCGTTGGAATCTTCGGCCTAACCACAAACGAAACTCCCACCATCACCTCACCGAGCATAACCGGCGATCTCATATTCGAAGATGAAGTCGAAGCGGCAAAGCGCATTGTAGCCGAGCTGAAACCAAAAGTCGACATAATCATCGCCGTAGGGCATCTTGGCCTCTATGATGATGCTACCATCGGCTCCCGTAGAGTAGCTTCCATGGTGGACGGCATTGATTTATTCATCGACGGCCACAGCCACACGCAGTTAGAAGAAGCCTCTTGGGAGAATGAAACCCCAATCGTGCAGGCCTGGCAATGGGGATTATATGTAGGCAAGGCAACGCTAACAGTGGACAAGGGCGAACTAAGCGCCTTTGATTGGGAGCCGATTCCCGTTAACCTCAAAGAGGTAAGCAAGGATGCCGATGGGAACAATGTATATACGTACCTTGGCGCCGAATATCCGGAAGACCCCTACCTCTTAGCCGCTCTGACTCCCTATGAAACCCAAGTGGAAATCGAACTCCAAGAGTTGGTTGGCATGTCAACTGCATTCTTTGGCAACAGTGAAATTCGAAAAACCGAAGCGGCCCTGGGAAACCTGGTGTCCGACTCCATGCTTTGGGCAACCGAGGGCCTGGAAGTTGATTTTGCCATACAGAACGGCGGTGGAATTCGTTCGGATTTAACCGAGGGCCCAATCAACAAGAAACTCATTTACGAGATACTTCCCTTCGACAACTCAGTGATGGTAGTGGACATGACAGGCGCTGAAGTTCAAGAAATGTTTGATTTCATCCCAACCATCCCTAGGGGCAAGGGCGGATTTCCGCAGGTTTCAAGAGGAGTAAAATTCACCGTGGATTTCACCTCCGGAGAAACCCGCGACATTAGCATCAATAACGAGCCAATCGATCCTGGCAAGACATACAAAGTGGCCACTAACTCATTCATGGCCGCCGGGGGCGATAGCTATGACATGATGACTAATGGCTACCAATACGACACCTCCAAATTCCAGCGGGATGCATTAATTGATTACATAGAATATCTAGACGGCATAGTATCGCCTGAAATCGAAGGACGCATCACAGTAATAGAATAAGTACAGGGGCGGCGGGGGGCCGCCCTTTACTTCAACGATGCAAGCAGCTCGAACATGAGCGAAACAAAACCTTCCTTATTCAAATCAACTGCCACCTTCGCGTTTGCCCTATTTCCGCTTACACCGCCAACATCCGCAATCGTTTTGCCCCGTGTTAAACCAGCGCTGGTTTCCACCTCAATATAGTATTCCTTGTAAATTGCCAGGTTCTCTTTGATAACGCAGGCCATGGCAAAGGGATCGTGCAGTGCGACTTCGGCCAGTTCTCTACCGCGATAAAAGTCGGTATATCTTGCCAGCATTCTGTAACAGAGTTTAGGAATTTTCCCTCCCATATCCCGAAGCTCAGCCATTTGAGACTCGCCGATAGAGGCTCGACTAGTAACATCGAGGGGATACATAATAATCGGAACAGACGAGCGAAAAACAACTGCCGCGGCATGAGGATCGGCAAAAATATTGAATTCCGCCGCGGGAGTGATGTTCCCAAGCCCCACTGCTCCGCCCATTAGAATAATGCTTCTGATGCTCCGCGCCAAATTCGGAAAGGCTAAGAGGATTCCGGCAATATTTGTAAGCGGACCGATGGCAACAATATCCAGATGATTCTTGTTGGCTTCCAACATCTCCCGAATAAAGTCGATTGCTAACCGGGAATCCTCCCCGAAATCAGGCTCAGGCAGCCTCACGTTTCCCACTCCATCCACGCCATGAACACGAGCTGCCTCACTCCGAGAGAGAACCAGAGGCTCCGCCGCGCCCCTGCACACCGGAATTTTCTTACCGCAAAGGCTAACTAGAGAGAGCGCATTGGCGCTCACCTGCGCCACATCTACATTCCCGGCAACAGTCGTTATGCCAAGAACCTCAAGCTCATCGGAAGCCAGGGCCATGAAAATAGCCAGAGCATCGTCAATACCAGGGTCGCAGTCGATAATGATTTTTCGCTTACTCGTTGCTCGGTGTGAGCTATCCAACACCACAAGCCTCCTAGCCCAGTGTCTCCAAGGCCGCTACAAGCAAGCCCATTAGCGCTTCCCTATCAACATCCAATAGAATCTTTACATTAGCCCTGAGATTGGGAGTATCGGCCATACTTACTACAGTTGCTCCGTTCGAATAGATGCCGTTGCACTCAACCTGCACCCGCGCCCTCTTCCCCTGAAAAATCTTTGGAGCCGTCAAGGCGGCCACCGCACAAAGATCGTGAAGCGGGGCTCCGGCAAAACCTGTCCTTTCATACGCCTTCAGAAAATAATCAAGCAATTCGGCAACTAGCAAGGCGCTTCTGCCGCCAATGGCGCGAATTCGCTCAATATCAGAGGGGGTGGCAAGCGCCCTATGAGTAACCTCAAGCGGGCTCATGATTATTGGCAATCCCGAAGAAAAAACCACATGCGCCGCCTCAGGATCCACCAGGATATTGAACTCAGCCGATGGAGTCCAGTTGCCGCCGGCAAGCGCTCCACCCATTAGGCTAATTCGCTCTATTTTTGATTTCAAATCGGGACGCAGCAAGAGTAAAAGGCCAACATTGGTTAGGGCGGCTGTAGCCACTATTGTCAGCGGCCTCTCGCTCTCCTCCAAAACCTTAGCCATCATGGAAAATGCCGGCAACTTCGCCTCCGGAATACACGCATCCGGCAGCACCGGCCCATCCAATCCACTCTCACCATGGATGGCCTTTGCGGTGATTAAATCTCTAAAGAGCGGCTTAGCCGCCCCTCTAGCCACCGGCGACCCTGCTTTCAAAAAGCTCATGATTCTTCGTGCGTTAAGTGTGGTTTTTTCAACGGTTTGATTCCCAGCCACCGTGCTAACCAGTCTGATATCAATTTCCTCTCGTGCATGAGCGAAGAACAAGGCGACAGCATCATCGTGTCCGGGGTCACAGTCCATAATTACAGGAATTCGGTTCGGGTTCACAAAGCCGTTCCTTTGCCCCCAGCCCTAATTCTCATTCTGCGAATTCTCTTAGTCTTCTGAATCGTATAGATAACGAGCCCCACAACCGTGGCGGCATAGGGCAGCATGCTAACGAATTCATAGGGAATCTTGAGCAATTGCAGCGAATTGGAAAGGGCGTCAAAAAATCCAAAAAGCAAAGAAGACAGCATTGAACCAAGCGGCGTAGCGCCCCCCATGGATTCAGCCGCCAAGGCAATGAATCCTCTGCCTGCCGTCATATCCCTGCTGAACCAGGAAACATATCCCATAGACATATAGGCTCCGCCAAAACCGGCCATAATTCCGCTAATTATCAATGCTATATACCTGGTATTGATAACACTAATACCAACCGAATCGACAGCGTGTTCATTCTCTCCCACCGCCCTGATCCGAAGCCCAAGCGGAGTCCTATACAGAAGAAACCAGACTAGGAAAACCGAAATAAAAGCGAAATAGGTAAGGATATTGTGGCCCGACAAAATTGGCCCCAATACCGGGATACTCTTTAGAATTGGGATATCGATTTTGGGCAGCAACTTGGAAGCCAGGGATGTGGAAATTCCCTTATCGCCGGTTAGCAGGTATAGAACGAACACCGTACCGCCCGATGCAATAAGGTTTATCGCAATTCCGGCTAAAATAATATCGGACTTAAGTTTCAGAGAAACATATCCCAAACTGAATGCCACTAGGCCGCCAAAAAGCAGGGCCATGAACAACCCCAAAAAGGCGCTTCCGCTGATTGCCGAGAAAACCACCCCGGTTAAGGCGGAGATTAGCATTATCCCCTCAAGCGCAATGTTGATTACGCCAGCCCTATCTGAAATCAATGCGCCAAGCGCGGCAAAGAGGATGGGGGTGGAAACACGGAGCACTGAATAGAAAAAAAGCGGATTTAGGACGATATCGAAAACGGTGTTCATGATATCGCCTCGCGAACTACCATCTTGTGCCTTTGTTTCGAGAGGAAGCTCGAGGCCGCAATCAGTATTATGATTATTCCCTGAATAATCGCCACAAACTCATTGGGCATATCGGTGGATCGAGACATGATGTCCGAGCCAATTCTCATATATGCCAGGAATAAGGCTGCCAATGGCACATAGAATGGGTTGTTGTGAGCGAGGATCGCCACTATAATCCCCGTCCAGCCATAACCCGGCAGGGTTTGCCATTCAAAACGCCGATACATTCCCAGTAGCTCAATGGAGCCGCCCATCCCAGCAAGAAATCCACCTAGCAATTGGCTCATCACGATTGTTAGACTCGTATTTATACCCGAATAACGGGCAAACTCAATATTAGTGCCAAGGACACGTATCCTATATCCCCAACGAGTTCTATATGTAAACACACCCATCACAAGAATCGTGAGAACCGCTACTAACAATCCCGTGTGTATCCGCGTCTTAGGAATAATTCTAGCTAACCTCGCGGAGTGGGCAAATGGAAAGGAAACCATAGCCCCCGCGGTTACGTCGCGCAGCAGATAGTTGATTAGATAAAGGCCTAGAAAAAAGGCGATGTAATTGAACATCAAGGAGGAAACCAGTTCCGAACTACCCCATCTAACCTTCAAGGCGCCTGGAATTCCGCAGAAGATGGATCCGATAATCCCTCCGCAAATAATCGCCACCGTAGGATGCAGAATCGGAGGCAAATTCCAATTCACCGCGATAAATGCCGCGCCGATAGCGCCGAAAAAAAAAGCTCCCTCGGCACCCAGGTTAAACTGCGAGGCGGTAAACATCACAGCAACCGCCAAGCCCGTAAAGAGCAGCGGCACCATCATTTCCACCAAGTTTCCGATGTGCCGGAGACTATCCAAGGGCCCTGTGAGGAAGAGTCTTATTGCCAAACCAGGCATATCGCTCACCAGAACAATGATAAGCAGTGATAGCAGAACTGAGATAATAATCACTACCCCGGTACGATAAATCTCGAAGCGCCGCTGTAGCTTAATCACGCAAAGCCTTCCCAATCTCATCCGGACTTTGGTTTTTTACACCCAGCATGTACTGACCTAATTCTTCCTCATCAAACTCAAAGACATCCTCGATAAAGGCATTGATCTTGCCGTCATACATCACAAGAAAACTGTCGGAGAGTTCCATCACCTCATTCAAATCGGCCGATACCAAAAATATCGCCGCTCCCCCATCACGCAGTTCAACCAGACGTTTTCTAATAAACTCGGTTGCGCCAACATCGATACCCCGAGTGGGCTGATTGGCCACAATCAGTTTGGGATTATCGGAGAACTCCCGCGCAACAACCACCTTCTGTATATTCCCGCCCGACATTCGTCCCACTTCCTGCTCCGGCGAGGTACAAAGAATTCGATATTCCCTCACTAATTCCATCGAAGCATCTCGAACAGCATCCATATCCATCAGAAAGAACCGCCGATTGAATTCGCGATGGTCGTGCTTATAGGATAGCAGATTCATTTGAACACTCAAAGTTGGGGCACAGCCATAACTCATACGATCCTCAGGAATATGAGAACACCCTAAATCACGAATCTCCTTAATGCTCAGTTGTTCTATATCCTTGCCGTCAACCAGTATGCTGCCCATCCCATAAGTACCGAAACCAGTTATGGCTTCCACCAGTTCCCGCTGTCCATTGCCCTCTACACCTGCCACCCCCAGAATTTCGCCACGGCGCAAAGAAAACGAAACATTGTCCACGGCTTTCTTATTGAAACTGTTGAAAACGGTTAGCTTATTAACCTCCAATACAGATTCCTTGGGCTGAGCTGCTTTCTTCTCAATCCGCAATACCACATCACGGCCCACCATAATCCGGGAAATATCCTGCTCGGTTACATCCTCCACATCGAATACTCCCCTGTTTTCTCCTCCGCGCATCACCGTAACGCGATTACAAAGAGCCTTTATCTCTACTAACTTGTGAGAGATGAATATGATTGTATTGCCCCCATCTCTTAGCTGCCTAAGCTCGTTGAAAAGCTCCTCCATCTCCTGAGGAGTCAGCACGGCTGTTGGTTCATCTAGAATCAGTATTTTCGCGCCCCGATGCAGCGCCTTCAGGATTTCAACTTTTTGCTTAAGACCCACCGGCAAATCACGAACAATCACGGTAGGTTCCACCTTAAGATTGTACTTCTTCGAAAGCTCCTGAGTGATACGAATTCCCTTGGCCTTATCGAAGATAAAACCTCGATGTGGTTCCAAGCCAAGCACCAGATTTTCCGATACGGTCAACGATGGCACCAGCATGAAATGCTGGTGCACCATCCCTATGCCATGCCTGATAGCCGCATGGGGGCTATCGATTTTGATTTTTCTTCCGTTAAAGAGAATTCTTCCCGAATCCGGCTGATTCAAACCAAAGAGAATCTGCATCAAAGTGGTTTTACCTGCTCCGTTCTCCCCAACCAGGCCATGAATTTCCCCAGCTCTAACGGAAAAGTTCACACCCTTGTTAGCTACTATCCCATTAGGATAAACCTTGGTTATATCCTCCATGCCGAGAATGGAATCGCCTGTCATACCTGCTATGGACTTATCGAATTGCGAAGCTCTTTCAGTTCCTCCGAGCTCATGCCAAAGGCCGAGCCCACCTCAATCTCCCCATTTCGAATCTTCATTTCGACTTCATCGACTACAGCACGAACTTCCTCCGGAACAATGGCCATATAGAAATCATTCCTCGCAATCCCAACCCCCTCCTCGGCAAATCCCAGCGTTTCCGACCTACCATATGGCGCCGTGTTCTCCATATGCATGTCTATCGCCCTTAGAAGCGACTCATCTACCCGCTTCAATACGCTGGTAGCTACCAAATCCGCTGTCGCTCTGTCTTTTTCTACAAAAAGCTCTGCCTGGTCGGAATCCACGCCAATGGCATAGCGGTTCATATCTTTGGCGGCGTCAAGCTGACCCAATCCTGCCTGACCCGCGACATTGAAACCAATGTCCACGCCTTGGCTGTATTGCGCCAAGGCCATCTCCTTGCCCTTAGCGGAGTCTTCGAACGAACCAATGTAGGACACAGCCACCCTTGTATCAGGATCGACATACTGAGCTCCTTCCGCATAACCCACCAAGAAATCGTTGATAACCGGAATATCCATTCCTCCCAGAAAGCCGATGAGCTTCTCAGAATTTGTAAGAGGCAATTCTGATTTTGTAAGCGCTGCCGCCATCGCACCCGCAACAAATGAGGCCTCGTTCTGACTATAGAGGATTGAGTAAACATTCTCCAAACCGAGTGAATAATCTACCTCCGTATCGTAGATAATGAACCTCGTATCAGGATTATCCTTCGCCACCTCTTGCAGCATCTCTGTCATCTGCCAGGTGCCTACTATAATGATATCCCAGTCTTGGTCCGCAATATCCAGAAGTGTCGGCTCCCAGACAGTCTGTTCGTAGCCCATTTCAATCGTCTTAGTTAGCACCGCATCGCCGTACTTGTCCTTAATCAAATCCATGCCGGCCGCGGATGAATCAAAGAATGATTTATCCCCCTGGGTGCCGTTAATTAGATTTACAATCTTCAAAGAATCATCATCGTCGGCCGTTGTTTCCGATTTCTCCCGACAACCGGAGAAAATCGCCGCCAAGGATATCAAGGCGAAAACAAAAAACTTAGAAAATTTATTCATAGCAACTCCTTGTAAAATCCATGGAATATGGTAAACTACAAAACCTCTTTATTGAAGATGACTTCATCATTATTTAAACCGCTCTTCAACTGCGGCCCTTAACGAAGGCTCTAAGCGATTTTCATCCAATCCCGTATACATCCTTGGCGCATGACAAAGTTTTTTGACATGTGTTATCCTAAGAGGAGTTAATTGCACTGCAAATCACTTCCCCCCTTAGGAGTTACTCATGAATCCGAATAAGAGTTCTATCAACGATGATGCAACCGTCAATAGCGTTAGGAAGGCCGTTGAACACAGCGCTACGTGGATGGGCCTTATGTGCCTCGAAGCCGAGAAGAACGGAGCAAATTGGGAAGATATAGCCAGGAAGGCAGTAAGCCAAACCGGCAGGCTGCGCGGTGAGGCCATCCTCGAAGCTCTGGCGGGGAAAGGCGGCATACCGGAATTTGCCAAGGAATTCCTGCCCGAGTTGAGCAAGAAGCTCTTCGAGATGAAAGTTACCGAGCTTAGCGAGGATAGGCTCGAAATCGAATTCAATTACTGCCCCCTCGTTAACGCTTGGCGAAAGCTCGGCATTGACGATGAAAAAATCAAGATTCTTTGCGATATTGCCATGGATGGCGATCGGGGGATTGCCAGGCAGGTGGGTCTTGATTTTGCCCTCGGCGGAACCATCGCCAAGGGCAGCAGGTGCTGCGAGGTTCTTTTTCGCAAACTCCGGACATAGCACACAGCTTATATTTCAAAGGATGAAAAATGACGCGACACCGAGTTGATTCTAGGGAAAGACGGGTGGTTGTGACTGGCCTTGGAACCGTGAACCCCATTGGGAATACCGTGCAGGAATATTGGTCGAATTTGAGGCGGGGACACTCGGGTATTCGTTTGATCAAAAACATCAAGCTCCACGATTATCATATCCGCTTCGGCGGGGAAGTGGATTATCCGGAAAACATTCGAGACTATTTTAAGCATCCCAAGATGATTAGGCGACTCGATAGGTATGTTGTTATGGCTCACATCGCGGGAATGCAGGCGCTTCGAGACTCCGAACTTGAGGCCAGAGACTTAGGCGAACGCTGCGGCGCCATTATCGGTTCAGGCGCGGGAGGAGTTCTTGCCCACCAAAGCGCCACCAACCTGATTTATGAGAATAGAATGAATGAGGTTCCGCCCTTCTACATTGTCAGCTGCATACCAAGCACCGGAACTGCCTTTTTCGCAAAGGAGACAGGCATAAAGGGTCCTAGTTTTTCGATATGCTCGGCCTGCTCCACCAGCAATCATGCCTTTGGACAGGCTTATTCGTTTATCAAAACAGGGATGGTGGATGTAATGTTTGCCGGGGGTTCGGAATCGGCGGTAAATGAGTTGGGGCTGGCCGCTTTTGGAAATATCGTAGCCCTATCGGATAGAAATGAGAGTCCGGAAAAGGCGAGCCGCCCCTTTGACGCAGATAGAGACGGCTTCGTTCTAGGGGAGGGCGCGGGTGTGCTCTGCTTAGAGGAACTGGAACATGCCGAGCGCAGGAAGGCCCATATATACGCTGAGATTGTGGGATTTGGATTTACAAACGATGCTCACGATTTAGTCGCTCCACATCCGGAAGCAGAGGGAGCGGTTCGCGCAATTAGAACTGCAATGGATATGGCTGGGCTCAAGGCGGAGAATATCGATTTAATCAACGCGCATGGCACCGCCACCCCTATTGGAGATAAAATCGAAGGCATCGCCATAAATACCGCTCTGAACGAACACGGCAGCCGTGTTCCTGTGCACAGCACAAAGTCTATGACGGGTCACCTGCTTGGCGGCGCAAGCGCGGTAGAGGCAATCGCCGCAATTATGGCATTCGAGGAAAATATAATTCACCCAACCGTCAACCACGATCGCTTAGATCCGGAAATAAACTTGAATGTCATTACAAAACCAACCGATGCCTCATCGGTTAATCACATTCTCTCGAACGCCTTCGGATTCGGCGGCTTGAACGCGGTGCTTATCTTAAAACGGTATCAGAGCATGCTATAGAAAAACCACTTCAAGCAGGGCCGCTGCCGCTACCTCACCGCGAAGCGTTACCTGGCCGAGAATTTTCCCTAAGTACGCATCATGCTCAACGAGTTTGGCCAGAATCACCATATCATCGCCGGGGCGCAGTTCCGCCTGAAAATAAGCGCCGCAAACTCGCGTTGCGCGAACTTCCGGAGAGCTTGCATCATCGCCAATCAGATGGGTGTTCTTTCCGATAAAATGGCGCAGGCAGAGGCCTAGTTGTCCAATCGTTTCAATTTGAAGGCTACCGGGAAATACCGGATAATCGGGAAAATGTCCCTTGAAGAAGGATAAACCAGGAATTAGGCGCTTCCGGCCAGCCAAGACGGCGTTCTCTAAATCGAGGGCAAACAGGCTGTCCAAGAACAAGAAGGGATCGCGATGGGGAATGAGCCTCTCAATGTCAAACCCTGTATACTCGAACTGGAAGGGAAAGGTATCAGGCCTTGCCAGCACCTTCCTTCGATGCAGCCTGAGCAGAGCCGACTCATCCATCGCTACTTTAGGCCCCTAACTATAACATCCTCTATTATCGAAAGAGACTCGTCCATTTCGCTCTTGGTCAATTGGGAGGACACCGAGATACGAAATCGTCTGGAATGAGCGGGAACCGCCGGAAAGTCCACTGGCTGCAGAAACAAGCCCCTTTTTTGCATTGACTCGGCATAGCTCATGAGCTTCTCGCCAGAATACCCGATAATAATCGGTATAACTTGAGACTCGCTCTCTCCGAGGTTGAGTCCCATGCCTTCAAGCCCATCTCTCATATAGTCTACATTTGCCCACAGAGCGTCTTTGAGAGAGGTATCCCTAGTAGCCACCTCCAGCGCTTTCATTAGCCCACCGATAACAGCCGGCGAGGGAGCGCATGAGAAGTTCCATGGCGATGAATAGCCTTTGAGATATCGTATCAGGGGCTTTTTGGCGCAGACGAAGCCGCCTACGCCTCCAAAGGACTTACTGAGCGTTCCAAAGGATATTCCTATGCGATCCTCTACTCCGAAATGCTCAGCCACCCCTCGTCCGTTTTCTCCGAATATCAGCGTGGAGTGAGCCTCATCGATATACAAACCAGCTCCATAATTTTCACAGAACTCGAGTATCTCCGTAAGCTTGGGAAGGTCGCCGTCCATCGAATAGACTCCCTCTACCGCCACTAGGGTTCTCCTACCTTTGGCCTTTTCAAGCATCATTTCCAGATTCTTCATGTCGTTATGAGCAAAAAAAAGCATCTTGGTTCCGGAGAGGCTTCCCCCGTCAATCAGGCTTTTATGGCATTTTTCATCCAAGATTAGATAATCGCCCTTACGCATCATTCCCTGAATCGCGCCAACGTTAGCCCCCAAGCCGCTCGAATAGAGAAGGCAGTCCTCCTTCTGCTTGAATTCAGCGAGACGCCGGGCAAATTCAGTGTGAATATCGAAGGTTCCCGAAAGCAGCGGAGCGCCTGAAGATCCCAACCCATATTTGTCCAAGGCAGCCTTTGTCGCAGCGATAACCTCCGGATGCGTTGATAAACCCAGATAGTTATATGAAGTAAGGTTTATCACCCTCCGTTCTTTGCCGTCTAGGTTGCTGCGAATTCGTGTAGATACCCTGGGAGCCTCTAGGAGTTCCTGTTCGAAGAAACTGAAACTTCTCCGAACGACCGGATGGGTTATCCATTTGTCAAAATCGGAAGGCGCTCCAAGCACATCGGGATTATCGTTATAAAAGAAATCAGCCAAGCTGAAATTCAGGATGTTATCGGCCACGTTCTATGTATTGATGTATTCCATAAACTTATCAGCCAAGCCATCGATATTCTGAATCTCGGCCAATTCGGCGCGAGGCACCTTGATGCTGAGTTCTCTCATTGAGCAGGAAACCACCTCAATCATGTCCAGACTATTCGCCCCATAGTCTTTCATCGATTTCTTCGGATCGATACTCTCCGCATTCACATCATCCAAGTTATCTTCAATTATTCCCTTTATTATCTCAATCACTTCGAATCTAGTCATCCTATTCTCCTACACTTGCAAAACGCCATTATTCGGCTGGGTTTTTTTGCTACTCATATTGATATAGTCCATCATAGCGTTGTCAACGAAGGGAAGGCCCAAATCGGCTTCTATAATCTGTCCATTCATTGCATCCATCAGTCCGCTGCATAGAGCCAGCACGACCTTACCGCAATCTTCCGTACTAAGCAAGCTAGACTCATCCACGCCCTTGGCGTCCCTAAGCCATCTGAAATAATCATCTCCGAATATTGCATTGAATGAAGCAGTTCGCACAGTACCGAAGCGCACGGAATTCACCCGGCAGCCTTCTTGGTACAAATGAACCGCTAGATAGCGAGTAAAGAACTCCAGCAGCGCCTTTGATGCCGCCACATAATCATAGCCGCGATAGTAGTGGTCCGGACCATTGGATGAAATCCCAACTACATATCTGGGATATCTGCCAAAACCTTCCTTTGCGCGCCTTGTGTAATCGATTATCGGCCATGAGCTGTAATCAAAGGTTTTGTACAGTGATTTCTTGCGGTAATCTTCCAGGGTTTCGGCCTTGAGAGCAAAACCCACATTGCTAACGAAGATATCAATACCGGCAACTAAGTTCTTCAAGCTACCCATCAAGGAAGCCGTATCTTCTTCCCGCGAGACATCAGCTTCGAATAGCATTGGCTTGGGGGCGCCGCGCTTCCTAAACAATTCCAGTATTTCCACTTCCTCCGAAGAGCCCCATTTGAAGGTTAGAATTGTCTGAGCTCCCGCGCCACCCAATTCGAGAGCGCTAGCTAAACCTATGCCCCCCGTTCCCCCGGTAATCAACGCTGTTTTGCCGGATAAGTTAACCGGATTCATTGCAATTCCTACTTAACATAGGCCTCTCTTATGCTTTCCAAGGTTTCAGGATAATTGAAGCTTATTCGATGCATCATATCCTCCTGCTTACGCGCCTCAATCAGCAGCTTCTTCTTCTTGGCGCTCAAGGCATATTTTAAAAGCCGAACGGATTTCGGATTCTTATCGGCAATCTGCCGGGCAATGTCCTTGGCAACCGACAAAACTCTGATTTTCGTTACTATGTGATTGATATTCGTGCCCATCCGCTCCAGTTCGCTCACCCTAAAACGCTTGGCCGAAAACATCATTTCCGAAGCTACATATGGTCCAACAAGCTCGGAGAGAAGGGTAGTCATACCCATTCCAGGCGTAAATCCCATAGACATAAACACCGCGCCAAAACGGCTTTCCCGTGCGGCAACAACAATGTCGCAGCAGGTGGCTATGGCCAGTCCGCCTCCCATCGCATGCCCCTCAACCGCCGCAATAACCGGAAACTCAAGGTTTATAAGACCCTCAGAGAGTGCAATGTCCCTCACTATAACATTGCCCTTAGTGAGCGCTACCAATGTATCCTCGTCGGCTCCTGCACAAAAGACATCTGATAAACCTTGCAGCACCATCACCCTTATGGAACTCTTGAAGGATGCCAATTCGTTTATGGTATCGAGAAAATTCTCCACAAAAACCTTGGTAAAAGTGTTTTTGTTAATCTCATCCTGCATCTTCATCCAAGCAATTCCATTGTCGTCCACTCGCAGTTTGATTACTCCGCTCATACTTCTCCTCGCTCCCCGGACTCGGTCAACGCCCTAGTAGGTTTGAAGTTTTTAAACCAATCCGGCGTATTCCCCTGCAAGAAGGCATGAACAGAGTCTCGAATTCGTGGGTTAGATGCAATCTGCATAAGCCGCCTAACCGCGATTTCCCCACGCTCGGCCAGTGGCAAATCCTGGATATCTGCAACGAGGGCCTTGTACCGCGATGTCGCAGTGGGTGAAACGCGAGACAATCTCCTTCCTATTCTTCGAACGGCGTCTTCCATTTCTATCCTAGGATGCACCTCCTCAACCAAACCTAGCGTCAAGGCATCGCGCGCCTTCAAGGTTGCAGCAGTTTGAACTAAATACGCGGCCCGCTTGGAAGAGATGCGGCGTGTAAGAAGATATGGCATAACATTGGCCGGTATCAAACCCCAATAGGCCTCGCTCAATTCAAAAACAACCTCTTCAGAGGCAATCGCGATATCGCAGGCGGATGCCAAACCCACCCCTCCGGCCTTAACCGAGCCTTCCAAAACCGCAAGCGTGGTTTTTGGGCAGTCATTCAGAGCCAGTAGTAACTCCGCATAGGTTCTTACTCCCCCTTCCAAGGCCTTACTATCCGAATTGGCAAGATAGGCTTCCAAGTTCATTCCATGACAAAAATGCGCGCCTCGAGAGCGCAGAAGTATGAAGCGAACATCCGGATTATCCACATGCGCCTGAACAGCATCCGTCAGGGAATCGAGCAAACCAAGCGTCAGCCGGTTCCCTCCATCGCCATCGTCCATCACTATAACTCCCGCCCCCGAAACAACAAAGGTTTCCAATGCCGCGGGCGCTAACTCCACGCATAAGTCCTAACATAGTTTTCCACCTTCTCCAGGGTGAGGAGTCCCCTGCCCCTGTAGGCTGATTCCCACAGGCCCTCGGGGAAACTGCGATCGGGATTGAAATCAGACATTTCTACAATCTGATTTCGAGAGGATTCAATTTTTTCATACTCCTCTATCGAGGCATTTCTGCGAGCGTCAAGGCTATCTTGAATATTCATTCTCCGCATTTCAGCCTGGGCTCCACCGCATAACTTGGCGCTCCAGAACTCGCCTATGGCGCCCGAGCCGTAAGCATAGAATCCCATCCTATCCCCGGCTCTCAGTTCCGAAGCGCCGGAAAGCAAGGCAGCTATGCCCACAAAATTGCTCGAACCATAGGTGGAGCCTAGACGGCGCGAGAATTGCAGGGTTGGGACAACCCGCCTCTCAAAATCCTCAATAACCTCGGCCTTTCTTCGCGGCGCATTTATATTGCACAGCGTACGATGCGCTTGAAAGGCAATGCCCGGGAATGGCGTATGATAGCAAAACCATCGATGATCCCTATCAAAATCAGTTTCCTCCCCGGCTCTTCGCACATAGTTTTCCCAGGCGCCCTCTAGAGCATCCATATAGGCATAGAGACTCACCTCATTGTTCCCCACTTCCGCCGTCGCGCTGGGCCGGAAGGTATCGTAGATATCTGTAGTCCAGGTGCCCTTCCTCCTAGGTTCAAATTCCAACAACCTCGGAGCGTCGCTTAGCAGTATGGCGGCAGCGGCTCCACCCAAAACGAATTCTTCCTTAGCCTTCAGGTGCTCCCTTGAAAAATCGGACGCAATAACTAGCGCCTTGCGGCCGTCGTTAAGTTCGGAGGCTAGCCAATTCATAGCGGCATCCATCGCCGCAATGCCGCTGTAGCAGGCGTGCTTTGTTTCGTAGTTTCTGATATTGGGCGCCAAATCAAGAGCCCCTGCTATGTTTGTGCTAATCGGCTTGCCGAAGTCAACCGAACTCTCGGTTCCCACAATCAGCATGCCAATGCTTTCGGAATCGATTTTTTCCACTATCGGCTTGGCCGCGTTCGCCCCCATGGTAACCACATCCTCCCATAGCGGATTAAGCGACCGGGTATCGATCAGAAAATCCCTTACCACCCTTTGAGGATCCTTCCCCCTGGCCTCGGCCAGCTTTCTTTGATCCAGGGTCATACTGCAACCATATATGTTTAGGTTTTCGATCCCGATTTTCATCCCTGCTTCCTACACCTCAAGGAACATAGGCGAGTCCCCCGGTCACCCTTATTATTTCGCCGTTGATGAATCCGGCCCTTTCCGTCGTAAGATAATGCACCGCGTCCGCTATCTCGTCTGCCCTGCCAATTCTCCCTATCGGACAGTATTTCAACCAAACAGATCTAAGTTTTTCCGAGAGCTGCTTGTCTGTTAGCTCGGTTTCCACTAGTCCAACAGTTACCACATTGCAGGTGATGCCCTTGGGGCCATATTCCCGGGCCACGGTTTTCGAAAGAGCCACCAGGCCACCCTTGCTTGCGGCGTAACCTGCCTGTCCACTGGCGCCATCCTCCGCCAAAGACGAGATATTTATGATGCGCCCAAACCTATTCCCAATCATGTGCATTATAAACTGCCTAATGAGGTAGAAGGGTCCGGAGAGATTGGTGCGAATCACCTCGTTCCATTGTTCATCCGTCATAAACGCAACCGCATTGTTACAATTAACGGCGGCATTATTCACAAGAATCTCAATATTTCCGAAAGAATCCAAAATGCTGTTGGAAACCCTCTCCACCTGCTCCACGTACCCCTGGTCCATAAGATGAGCCTCGATTCGAAGATTGGGATTAATCTCCCTAGCTAATCTCAGCGTCTCATTCGCCGCCTCTTGGTTTCTAGCATAAGTAAAGGCGCAGTTATAACCCCCGCTTACCATCTTCAGCACGATGGCGCGGCCAATCCCCCGTGATCCGCCAGTTACGAGCGCATTCATTTTGCAGCCTCATATCGCTTGATTAACGAGCAGCTATTGATTCCGCCAAAACCGAAGGAATTCTTTAGCATCAAATCAATCCGGAAATCACGCGGCTCAAGTACTACATCCAAATCAATTTCCGGATCGAGCCTCCGGATATTTATTGTAGGATGCAATCTACCGTATTTCATCTGTAGGAGGCCTCCAACTGTTTCCACGAGAGGAGAGGCCCAGCAGGTATGGCCAAGCATCGATTTCGGAGCGTTTATTCTCAAATTTTTGGAATCCTCGCCGAACACATTTTTTATAGCTCTAATCTCCTGCAAATCGCCGGCTGGGGTGCCAGTAGCATGGCAGTTAACATAGTTCACCTCGCTAGGTTCCACGCCGCTTTCTTTTAAAAGTCCAAGCATCACCCTTTCCTGATCTTCCACGCCGGGCATTGGAAGATGATTCGCATTGGCGCCGGCGCTAACGCCAAGCACTTCGCCATAGATATGGACTCCTCTCTCAAGAGCGCTATCCAAGTTCTCCAAAACAAGTGTAGCCGCTCCGTGAGAGTATAGGAAACCACACCTATCAACATCGAAGGGCCGGGAAGCTTCCTCGGGTTTATCCTGATACTCCGGTTTGATTACCACCGCATTGATAATCGTAGATGCCAGAATATCGGCAGGCGAGACATCGAAGGGGGGACCGCAAACCACCGAACGCGTGCAGTCACCGCTCATGATGTCCCGAAAACCATCGCGGAGGGCCAAATTTCCACTCGCGCAGGCCCCCCCTAGCGCGAAACTCGGTCCCTTCACTTCAAGCGCTTCTGCAATAATGCCGGGTATATTGGAATCAATAGCCTCAATTCCTGCCATGGCTTCTATATACTCTGGTTCATCAAAATACTGCTTAATCAATTCGAATATATAGTTTGAATTGAGATTATGGCCGGCCACCAACACACTGGTTTTATACGGATCTCCAGTTCCAATCGCCAACTCTGCATCCAGCCAGGCATCCAACGCCGTCAGCATCCCAATCCGCGCCGAAAAAGTTGTGCGTCGAAAAAGCCTCCTTATAGCCTTATATCTACCGGCGCCCAGGAAATCCCTGAAGCGCGCCAAAACGGAAACGGCATCATAATCTCCCATGTCGCCGCCAATTTTGCATTCTACTTTTGAAAGATCGATCGATGTCCATCTTTTCATGCCGGATTTTCCGGACATCAAATTTTCGTAGTAGGTTTCGAGCGTATCGCCAAGTGGATTCACTGTGCCCATTCCGGTTATTACAACCCTTCTGCTCATACACATTCCCTAATCAGCTAGCTTGTTAATCGATTCAAGAGTGCCCGCGGCCACACATTTCAGGCCATTTCGCAGTGATTTCCACAGCCCGCTCAGCACGGTTCCCGGACCGGTTTCAAGAACGCGTTCGGGTGATAACTCCATGATTCCACGTTCCGAGGCAACCCATTGAACTGGTGAAACCAATTGCTCAAGGCAGTATTCTTTCGCAACCTCTCCACTCCCTAGCGCCTTTCCCGTAACGTTAACAAAAACCGGAATAGCCGGATTGGAAAAGCGGGTATTCGCTATATGCTCGGAGAACTCCTCCTTAGCCGCGGCCATCAGCGGAGAATGAAAGGGGCCTGATACCTTCAAACGCACAATCTTCATGGCTCCCGCCTCATTCAACTTTGTTTCGGCAATCGACATGGCCCTGCTAAGGCCTGAGAGCACCACTTGGATAGGACTGCTGTGGTTAGCTATATAGATAGATTCAATGCCCGCAATAGCGGATCTGACGCTATCGATTTCCAATCCGATAACTGCCATCATGCCCGGCGAGCCCTCGGGGGAATCCAAGGCGCGGCTCGCCCTCTCCATCGCCTCGCCTCGCAACTGCACCAGCGAGAACAAATCGCCTCGTTCGATAACTTTCGCCTGGTAAAGCGCCGAATACTCGCCCAAGCTGAAACCGGCGCAGACATCCGGAACGATTCCACGCTCAGCGAGAACCTGCGAAGACGCCAAATTCACCAAGGTAACGGCAATCTGCGTGTTATCCGTGCATCTTAGCTCCTCTTCGGAGCCCTCAAACAAGAGCCTCGCAAAATCCCTGCCGCTATTATCCGATACCTCCTCAAAAAGTAGTTTCACTTCCTTGCTGTATTCGTGCAAATCGTATCCCATACCCGGATACTGGACGCCTTGTCCAGGGAAAAGATAACAAGTCATACTTCCTCACTTTGCTTACCTCGAGCACGCCTCATAATCTAATGAGCACCACCTGTTCGACGCCCCTAATCATTCTATCGCGGCTCACTTCATCTATCCCCGATGCTTCACTTTCCTTAGGAATTGGCCAGTTCCGGCGGATAATCCCTTAGCAACAGAGCCTGCAAATCGGCTTTGCTTAGCAGTGGAGCTTCCAGAAGGGCTTCGGGTTTCTCTACTAAGTCCTTTAGCAGAATCATAGCTCGGCCGCTATATATACCATCGCAGATTCTATCATCAAAGGCGCACACAACCTTTACAACATCTCTCTGCCTCATCCTTCCCCTCGAATCGGGCCGCCACTCCCGTCTGACAATTCCAAGTGAAGTGAAGAGTCCGCAGGTGCCAAAATCATAGAGGTGGTGATATGGCGCCTCCACGCCTACGCTTCCAACGTTTGTGATGCAAATAGAACCATGGAATGGCGAGCCTTTAATTAGGAACTGGGGCATCATATTCCACAAATCAACCTTTCTAATCAGCCAAATCAAGAAGCGAATAACAAAGCGCGGAAATTTCAACAGAGTCACATTCAGGTCCTCACTGCTATTCCCCTCGCCTCTGGTTGCCTCCCTTAGCCGTTCCTTAAACGTATCGCCTATATCTTCAAGAGTTGTAAATGGTGAATAATCTCCCAAAATCCATATTTCCTCCGAATCCTCGGTTAGTTTTTTTTTCGCAACGAAATTGATACCGATATGATTGCGCTGCCACATTCGATAACCGATGGTAAATCTGTTCAACTTCGGCTTAAGCGCAATCGTTCGCACAGACGCGGCGATAAAAAGCTGAAAGAAAGTAATCTTGGCTTTGTTCTTAGCTACCTGCTGTTTGTTGAATTTGCGCAGAAAGGACAGGGTATCGGTGATATCGATTTCTTGTTCTGAAAAAATAGTCCCTCCAATGCGCGAGGGCATTAAGTAGGGCGCGAGTCTGGTATGCGGCGGAATATCTCCAAGATAAGTGCCATCAGGACGTTTTTTGAACATTTGAGCAAGTATACACTGGAGAGAAACAACTTGGAAGATAACGGTTGAATAGGAATTCGAGCACACCGCGCTTCTAGTATGATATATTGAGATAGAGGAAGATGATGGCAATTAAAGTACAGCAAGCACTGTTAACCGGCGGATCTAGCGGCATAGGGCTAGCCGTGGCAACTGAATTGGTAAAAAGCGGGGCCTCGGTAATCCTTGTTGCACGTAGGGAGGAGCTGTTGGCCAAGGCAAAGATGGAGCTTGAGCGAATGGCAATGCGGAATGCTATCCAGGCGCGGATTCACGTTCTATCGCTAGATGTTTCCAACTTGGACGCGGTTAATAAGATGCTGCCCCCTCTTCTCGATAAAATTGGAACCCCCGATTTGTGCTACATAGGCGCGGGCATCGCCCACCCCGATCACTTCGAAAAAATACCCCATGAAATTTTCCAACGGACCATGGATGTGAACGTTGGCGGCGCCTGGAATGTTCTTAGCGTCGTGGTTCCGCGGATGAAAAGCGATGGAAGAGGAACCATTGCTATCGTATCTTCACTTGCCGGGCTTGTGGGCACCTACGGATATAGCGCATACGCGGCCTCTAAATTCGCCCTCGTCGGCCTCTCGCAGTGCCTACGCAATGAACTCAAGCCAGATGGAATCGACGTGAAGGTGCTTTGTCCCCAGGATACCGACACCCCTCAACTCGCTGCAGAGAACAAAACGAAGCCTGATGAAACTCGAAGAATTAGTAGAAACGCCGCCATAATGAGCCCGCAAGCCGTTGCAAAAGCGCTCATAGAGGCTCTCGGAAGCAAAAAATTCCTTATCATACCAGGGGCGGTCAGTAAGCTCGGCTGGCTTATCTACAGACTCTTCCCAAGGTTGGTATACGGGATGTTCGATAGAGAGGTTAGCTATGTCCGAAGGCGAAAAATTACATCCTAGTATGTTATTTGGATTTCTCGAGCTTTTTGAGTGCCCGGTGAGCGGAATCGAGCTTCTTCACAAGCTTCTGGATTGAATCGTTGGCTACTGTTCCAGGCGCTTTCTTTTCGATTTTGTAAATCTCCTCGCCAAGAGTGATCGTCTGATCGCGAATTTCCCGTTTCAAGTTATGTATATCTAACTGTCTCTGCCCTTCGATAGATAAATCGGCAGCTTTTTTGGCAATGACTCTCGCCCCATCTTTGATTCCCTTAGAGATATTGGTTTCAATCTTCTTCCAATCTGGCACAGCATTCCCCCTAGCATCAATTATACCTTCTCCAATATAGACGTCTTAGATTATTTAGACAAGATAATTCAACACAAATGTGCCTGCAGGCTATTGGAACCGCCAAACACCGCATTCGCCAGCCAGTTTCTTAGGGGTTGTTCGATTCGAAGAGTCCATCTATCGCATTCTTCGCATCAACAAATCGATCATTGTAGTCGCCGCTGATAACCCGGTAGTTAATCCCATACTCCGCGAGCATCTCCTTAAGATGCGCATTATTCCTCCTCCTTGCTTTCTCAGTCCCAGCGGAACGTATACCGTCGCTAATCCACTCTAAATCGGGTTCCAAATATAGCCAAAGATCGAATTTTTGCCGCCCGATAATTTGGTCGATCAGGCTGCTGCGCCGTCCAAAATACATTTCCAAGTAGTACTGCGTTACAATCGCCTCGCTATCAATCAGCAGGAGTTTGTTGCAACTCAAGGCCAGTTTCTCGGTTAGCAGGAAGTGTTCCATTGCCAGCCGATCGAAATGCTCTTCGGTTAGCTGATTGCTGTATCGGTACGAATAATCCCTGCCAACCTCTCGAACATAGGGTGTATTGTAGAATTTACTTAGTTTCTCAGTGAGCGTGGTTTTACCCACGCTTTCTGTACCCACCAGGGCTATTCGCTTAACAAAGAATGCCTGCACTGTTTTAGGGAGCAACCACCAGAAGTTATACAGGTTTTGCCGGATTTCAGCGGCCGAATTAGCTGCAACGGCATCCCGCCGAACATCGATAACAATGTGCTCGGCTTCGGGATAATACTTATCAAAAAGTTCATCATACTCGTGTTCCGAGCTGAACACATGGGTGATAGGTTTTCCGATGGCCTTCTTCACGGCCCTCGTGCCATCATCCCAATCATCCGACTTTCCCCAATTTTCCACATTGATATGAAGTATCCGTATATTCTCGAGCTGACTCAAACAATCGCCAATCCAACTTAGCCTTACCTCTGCCGGCATGGGCCGTACGCCGTTTGACTTACAGACCCGATCGTCCTCATCGCTGGAGTTGACAACTACATAGAGATTCTCCACATGATTGCTTGCCTCGATGATTGCAAAAATATGTCCACGATGAAATGGAAGAAAACGCCCTCCGATGAAACCGACCGTCCCCTTGATATGTTCTAAAGACTGCAGCATAATCTTCCTCATTTGATACACAATTCAGCCGTTCTCAATTTATCATGCAATCGGAGCATAGGGAAATTGGCTTCTGATGCGAAAAAGATCGAGCCGCTTAAACCTTGGATGCTAGGAAATCGACGCCTTACTATCATGAGCGTAAAATTTGGCGGCGGTCTTTCACATCTAAATGATTAGGACTAAGTTCCACCCATGGCAGGAAAACCGCTAATACTGCTTGCAAACGATGACGGGATTGACTCACCCGGATTGGCGGCTGCCGCCGAAGCGCTGCTGCCAATTACCGATATCCTTGTTGCAGCGCCCAAATTTCAGCAATCCGCGGCTGGACGCGCGCTTCAAGGGCCCTCGGAGGCTGTTTTCGAATCACACACTCTCAATGTTGGGGGAGCGAATTTTCCGGCCTGGTGCCTTGATGCCTCGCCTGCAACAACGGTTCGTCATGCGCTTCAATGCCTCTGCGCCGAGCGATGGCCGGATATGGTGATATCGGGAATTAATTACGGTGAAAATCTGGGCACCAATGTTAGCGCCTCGGGAACCGTTGGAGCGGCGATACAGGCTGCCATTTGGGGCGTAAGGGCATTGGCGGTTTCTTTTGAGGTGCCCTATGAATTTCATTACACGCACGGAGATGTGGATTGGAATGGAGCCAAGGAGGTTCTGGAACGCGCGGCAAAGCAATTACTGGCCTCCATCTGGCCCGAGGATGTGGATATTATCAAGGTTGATATCCCGGAAACGGCAGATAAAACTACTCCTTGGCGAGCATGCAGGCAGTCCCGCGAACCTGGGTGGTGGGGATTGGTGCCTAATGCAAAATACGACACGCCGTTAGGTAGAACTGCTGGCCAACGGGGGCCTCGCCCCGGTAAATTCGGGAGACCATATGATGATTTGACCACTCTTCATCACAGGAGGGAGGTGGCTATCACTCCTCTGAGTCTGGATATGTCATCCAGGGTTCATTTGGAGGAGATTCGCAAGCTTTTCTAATCAGCCGCCGGATTTCGCTCCCCGGATTGAAGTATTACGAGGTTTAGCGCAGCGGTTTGCAATGGCGAGGGCCTCTTTTACAAGGCGCTCCACCTCGCCCCATTTCTTATCTTTCAAGAGTTCCACGCCCACCAACCAGCTTCCGCCGCATGCGATTACCGCCGGATGCATTAACCACTGGGCTAAGTTGCCGGCATTGATACCGCCAGTGGGCACAAAGCGGATATCATAGTACGGGCCATGTAGAGCACTGAGCTTCGCTGGGCCGCCGGAGGCTCCGGCAGGAAAAAATTTAAGAGCAGTAAGACCCTTCGCGACTGCCATCTCGATGCCGAGAGTTGAGTCCACACCGGGGAGGATGGGAATTTGCCGATTTATGGCCCAGTTCACCACCGTTTCATTGAATCCGGGGCTTACTAGGTAAGCGGCTCCTGAATCCCGAGCCGCCTTGGCTTGATCGAGTGTCCTCACGGTGCCGGCTCCCACTAGAAGATTTCCTTTTTTTGACATCTTTCTGACAATTTCAAGGCCCCCAGAAGCACGAAGAGTCACTTCGACAAGAGGGAGCCCTCCGCCGATGAGCGCTCCCGCAAGTTCATCGGCGATGCCGGCATCGCCAAGAGTAACAACCGGAATAATTCCATAAGCCGCAATTCTTGCCAAAAAGGCTTCGTACAACCCTATCCTCCAACTAGCTATCTATACGGGCCAAAGGCAGGCTTCTCCGCCTGGGCCCGCACCTGGGCGCTGGGCAGGCGGCATCATCCTAGGGGCGCTATGAAGCCGGCCGCGGCAAAAAGAAGAGATGATTTAAATCAGAACTCCTTTCGATTGCGAAAGCCCCGCGGCTATCTTAAACTAACATCCAAGGTGAAGCAAACAATCATATACACATTGACCGACGAGGCTCCTATGCTGGCAACCCATGCCCTGCTACCGATTATACAGGCCTTTGGCCGCGCTGCCGGGATAGAAATTGAGACAAGCGACATATCCCTCGCCGCAAGAATCCTCGCCGCCTTCCCTGAATGCCTCAGTGAGGAGCAAAGAGTTCCCGATGCGTTAGCCAGCCTTGCGAGATTGGTAAGCAAACCCGAGGCCAACATAATTAAACTGCCCAACATCAGCGCCTCAGCGCCTCAGATTCGACAGGCAATAAAAGAGCTTCAAGAAAAAAACTACAATGTGCCTCCGTACATTGAAAATCCTAGGGACGAGGAAGAAAAATCGATTCGCGCGCGGTATGATAGAATCAAAGGCAGCGCCGTAAATCCAGTTCTCAGGGAAGGAAACTCCGATAGGCGCCCCCCGGCCGCCGTTAAGCGTTACGCCAAAGAGCACCCCCATCCAATGGGCTCCTGGTTTCCAACATCGAAAACCCACGTGTCCAGTATGTCGCACGGAGATTTCTACGATAGCGAAAAATCCATCACCACGGCGCATGAAACAGAGTTTCACATCGACTTCGTTCCAGAAAGGGGTAAATCCATCCGCCTCCGTCCCCCCGCGGTTATTGAAGGGGGTGAAATAGTCGATTCGGCGATAATGAGCCGTCAAGCCCTTAGGGAGTACTTTGAATTGGAAATGACTGATGCAAAGTCAAGGGGTCTCCTGCTCTCACTGCACCTGAAAGCCACCATGATGAAAGTTTCCGATCCCGTGATATTCGGCCACGCGGTATCGGTTTATTTTAAATCACTCTTCGAGAAGCATCAGGCCCTATTCGAAGAACTCGGCGTGCGTCCTGAAGATGGATTGGGGCAGCTCGAAGGCAAAATCGCTCAATTGGAAGCTGGACAAAGAGAGCAAATTCTAGCTGATCTCGAGGCTGCTTATAACAATCGCCCTCACCTAGCGATGGTGAATTCCGAAAAGGGAATAACTAACCTGCATGTGCCAAGCGATGTGATTATAGATGCCTCCATGCCGGCGTTAATCCGCGCCTCGGGGAAAATGTACGGCAGGGATGGCAGCCTTAGCGATACCAAGGCGCTAATACCAGATAGAAGCTATGCCCCTGTATTCCAGTGTGTCATCGATTTCTGCCGCAAAAACGGCGCCTTCAATCCGGCCACCATGGGGAGTGTATCCAATATAGGCTTGATGGCGCAAAGGGCCGAGGAATACGGATCGCACGATAAAACCTTCATCGCTCCCGCCGCAGGCCTTATTCGAGCCGTTGATGCGAACGGAAAGGCCTTCCTAGAACAAAGAGTTGAGGAGGGCGATATTTTCCGAATGTGCCAAACAAAGGATGCGGCTGTTAGAAATTGGGTAGAACTCGCGGTTTCCAGAGCTAGAAGAACAAAAATTCCAACTATTTTCTGGCTGGATCGAGATAGGCCCCATGATGCGCAGTTGATAGCCAAAGTTACTAGCTATATGCAAGGCGATGAGGGGCATGATATCAAAATAGCAGGGCCCGCCGAGGCCTGTAGGATAACATTGGAACGCGCCGCGGCGGGAAGGGATACCATATCGGCTACCGGGAACGTACTGCGCGATTACCTTACCGATCTATTCCCCATACTCGAACTCGGCACGAGCGCCAAAATGCTATCTATCGTACCGCTAATGAATGGCGGCGGACTGTTCGAAACCGGGGCCGGTGGTTCCGCTCCGAAGCATGTTCAGCAGCTGCAGGCCGAAAATCATCTGCGCTGGGACTCATGCGGCGAATACCTCGCTCTGGCCGCCTCTCTCCAACATCTGGCCGAAACGGCAGACAAACCCAAGGCCGGGATATTGACTAAAACTCTCGACACCGCAATCGGTAGACTCCTGGAAAACCAGAAGACTCCATCACGAAAGTGCGGCGAGCTTGATAATCGAGGCAGCACATACTACCTGGCCGCCTATTGGTCGCAGGCCCTTGCAGAGCAGAACGAAGACACTGAATTAAAAGCGAAATTTCTGAATCCTGCCCGCGTCTTGGTCGAAAACGAACGAAAAATCATCGGAGAACTCGCACAGATTCAGGGCAAACCTGCCCGCCTCGGCGGTTACTATATTCCAAATCCAAGCGCTCTAGAGGCCATAATGCAACCAAGTCCAACTCTCAACAGAATAATCGATTCCATATGAGACTAATCTTTGAACTCGGCCGCCAGCGACTGGATGGAAGACTTGGCATCTCCGAAAAGCATGCGTGTGTTCTCGCCAAAAAAGAGCGGATTATCGATGCCAGCAAAACCGGGATTCAGCGAGCGCTTGAACACAATCACCGTCCGGGCCTTATCCACATTCACAACAGGCATGCCATAGAGCGGTGAATTTTCATCGCTGCGGGCGGCGGGATTAACCACATCGTTCGCTCCTATAACAAGGGCCACATCGACAAGCTCCATGGTTGGATTCACATCATCCATCTCACGAAGTTGGTCGTAAGGCACATTTGCCTCGGCAAGCAGCACATTCATATGCCCAGGCATGCGTCCAGCAACGGGATGTATCCCGAAGTTCACCTCCGCTCCATTATTTTGAAGAATGGAAGACAGTTCCTGCACCACATGCTGCGCCTGTGCAACCGCCATACCGTAACCAGGCACAATGAGAACATTCTGCGCCGCTTCCAAGATTGGATAGGCATCCCCCACCGAAATGGGCTTTGCCTCCCCAATAATACCAGCACCGCGTTTCGCTCCGCTGCCCGATCCGAAGCCGCTGAACAGCACATTCGAAAGCGATCTGTTCATTGCCTTGCACATAATATTCGTAAGTATGATTCCGCTCGATCCAACAAGCGCTCCTGAAACAATCAGAACATTGTTCTTAATAACAAAACCCGCCGCGCAGGCGGCCATACCACTGTATGAATTGAGTAGCGAAATCACAACCGGCATATCGCCGCCGCCAATCGGAATCACCACCATAACTCCGAGAACAAAGCTAAGCGCCCCAAGAATCACTAGAACTGAGTAAACGCTAAGAAATTCCAGCCGGTTGCCAAATCCAATCAGCGGCCGTCCAATTGAAATCAATAGAATCGCCGTCAGCACCAGAATAACTACCAGGCTATTCACCACCTGCTGCCCCCTATAGAGAATCGGCTTGGAATTTAACTTCTCCGACAGCTTCCCCCATGCAATGATAGACCCTGTGAAGGTTACTCCGCCTATCAAAACCGTTACGCCGATAATCAGCAAATCGCTCCATGGGGCGGTCGCCAGCATCCCATTGCTATAGAGGCGTTGGAATTCCACCCAGCCCACAAGCAGACTCGCGATACCGCCAAAGCCATTGAAAAGCGCCACCATTTCCGGCATTGAAGTCATAGCTATCAGGCGAGCCGCTAGCGCCCCGATAACCGAACCAAGCGCCAAGCCAACCAGTATCCAAGGCCAGTGAACCAGATTATCCGAAGTTAGAGCCGTCACAATCGCAAGCAGCATGCCAATTGCGGAGATGCCATTGCCCCTACGGGCAGTACCTGGCCGGCTAAGCATCTTAAGCCCGAAGACAAACAGCATTGCCGCAGCAATGTACAGAAGATTCACCAGTGGATCGGGCATAATTATTTTTTCCCCCCGGCAAACATACCAAGCATCCGATCGGTAACAAAATAGCCGCCAACCACGTTAATCGTGGCGAACATAACGGCGAGTGTTCCAAGCACGGTGCGAAGAACATCATCCGCGGCATTCCAGGTTCCAAGCAGGCTTATCAGCGCTCCCACAATCGTAATCCCACTTATCGCATTCGAGCCGGACATCAGCGGTGTGTGCAATTGACTTGGAACCTTTGCAATAAGCTCAAAACCCAAAAAGGTGGCCAATACCAAAACGAAGAGCAGCATAATCCCCATATCTATTCTCCTTTATAGTGAGCCTTAATGCCCTCATGGACTACGGCGCCGCCGCGAACAATAACACAGCCAAGGGCAATTTCATCGGCGCCGCTGTTCTTATCCAGCCTCAAAGCATCCTTATCCGCGTCGTAGATATGCCCAAGCAAATTTACCATATTGCTAGCGAACATCTGGCTCGCATGCACCGCCACCTCTCCAGGCAGGTTATCGATGCCGATTATCCGTACCCCATTCACAATAATTTCCCTATCCACCTCAACACCTTCAACATTGCCTCCCGAGCCTGCAGCAAGGTCGACAATAATCGAACCCGGTCTAAGCAATTTCAGCATCTTGGAAGTAATCAGAATCGGAGCTCTGCGCCCAAAGAGCTTCGCCGTTGTAATAGTGACATCCGAGGAGGCAATCGCCTTGGCCATCGCCTCCTGCTGCTTGGCCATCTGCTCTGGGCTAAGGGCCTTGGCATAGCCGTCCTTGTTTTGCCCAGTCTCTCCTAAGTCCACCTTCAGGAATTTGGCGCCCAACGACTGCACCTGCTCCTCTACAACCGGCCTTGTGTCGAAGGCCTCAACCCGGGCGCCCAGCCTCTTCGCCGTGGCAATGGCCTGCAAACCGGCCACACCCGCTCCGATAACAAAAACTTTGGCCGGGGCTATCGTTCCAGCCGGCGTCATCATCATAGGAAAAATTCGGGCTAGCCTTTCAGCCGCCTTTATCACGGCAGCATAGCCCGCAAGCGAGGCCTGAGAGCTTAGAACATCCATCTTCTGCGCCAGGGTGCTCCGTGGAATCATCTCCAAACTCAAAACGTCTAAACCAATCTTGGCATATGTCTCCACCAGTTTCCGGTTGTTATACGGGTCTAGAAGGCTAATATGCGAGGCGCCCCTCTTGGCATGCCTAATCTCCCGCTCATCAGAAGGATTTATTCGAAGAATCACATCGGCCCGGCTGAATAAGTCCTTCCGGCTTTTTACCACCTTGGCTCCCGCCGCCTGATACTCCGCATCCGTCCAGTGCGCCGATAAACCGGTTTCAACATGCACTTCGACGCTCTGAATTCCCACAAGCTTCTTCACGGCCTCCGGAATCAGCGCGCTCCTACTATCTAACCCTTCCCTAGCTACACCAACAATCATATCCACCTCACAGCAACAATGAGCCCTAGTGATGCTATACCACACAGCTTTTTATCTAGAACTCCGGCTAGATTCTTGAGTCTTAGCCAATAGCCTAATCCATCGCGCCGGCAGCAATCAGTTTCCGCGCCAGTGGGTCTAGTCCTTAAACCCACAATAGCCCCTAGACTGTTCCTTATTCCCAAATTATATTACTCCTAGGGAGCAGTTATATGAGAATACAGGTTGCCATCGATATCCACGCTAGTCCCCGAAAAATATGGGAATCCATCACCGATGTCAACGCCTGGCAGGGCATGATCCGGGGGATTGAAAAGATCGAAGTGCTTAATCAACCCAAGGAGGGGTTTGTAGGTTTGAAGTGGAGGGAAACTAGAACTCTCTTCGGCAAGTCCGCAACGGAGATTATGTGGATTACCGCGGCCGAACCCGCCAAGGGCTACACTGTTAACGCCGAAAGCCACGGCGCCCGCTATATAACTAGGGTAAGCATCGAACAAATGGCCGGCCATTGCCGCCTCACCCAGGAATTTCAATCCATTCCCCAAACCCTAGGCGCCAGAATTCTCGCCTTCTTATTCGGAACGATGATGAGAAAATCCGTTATCACTGCCTTCGAGGCCGATCTTGCGGATATAAAGGCTGCAATTGAAGGTTAACCCTCCAAGTTCAAGAAGTCTTGCAGTAGATTCGGGGTGCGCCAACTTGAGTGTAGGTTTCGAGGCCCGCGGATAGGCAGACCGGCTTGTTGGCATCGTAGCTCTAGCTAGGATTGTAAACGAACCTGCCTGGCGTCCCAATGCTGGGGCTACGCTCCTTTGGTGATACCCCGCGGCTCATGCTGAAGAGGCCGTCGTAGGGCTTCTGGTCTATGCCGCTAGAGAATTCTGCCTCTCTCGTTCTTGGTATCCAGTTCTTCCAGCCAGCGCCTGTAGGGACCGTAGCTGTAATCGCTGCTCCATTTCCGAAGGCTATGCCTAATAGCCAATTTGCCTCCAAGAGCGGGGCGGAAGGCAAACTATCCGAGACGCCCTCCTGGAAGCCCGGCCGTTCCTGCTTCTCGATGCGCCCCTCTCCATCGTAGCTAACTGTTCCAGAGAGATTCCAGCCCCGCCCCGCGGCGAGGTACCGCCCACCAACATCGGGAGGGCGCCGGTGGAATCACGGAGGAGCGATACGCTATCTATTATTCAAACAGCCGGAATTCCATCTTTCGGAGGCTGCCTCTTACTCACTGCGGTCCGTCCACGTCCAAGTAGTCCCCGATTTCGTGGCAGTATAGAGATGGCCGTTATACGCCACCGCGGCAAGCTCATCCCCATTATCGGACATCGCAATGGATCGCCAGTTTCTGTTCCCCCCGATTGCAGAGTCGGGGACAATGCTAAGATCTGCCCACTTCGCCCCCGAGTTCGAGGAGGTGTAGATATGGCCGCCCCACGCCACCGCGGCAAGCTCATCCCCATTATCGGACATCGCAATGGATATCCAGGTTTTACTGCCCGTGATTCCAGAGCCGGTTGGTTTACTGCGATCAGTCCAATCAGCCCCCGAGTCCGTGGCAGTATAGAGATGGCCGCCATTTACCACCGCGGCAAGCTCATCCCCATTATCGGACATCGCAATGGATTGCCAGTTTCTGTTCCCCCCGATTACAGAGCCGGTACCACTGCGGTCACTCCAAGTTTCTCCCAAGTCCGTGGAAGTATAAATATGGCCGCCATACGCCACCGCGGCAAGCTTCTGCCCATCATCGGACATCGCAATGGAATACCAGATTTTATTGCCCGCGATTGCAGAGCCGGTACCACTGCGGTCACTCCAAGTTTCTCCCAAGTCCGAGGAGGTATAGATATAGCCGCCCCACGCCACCGCGGCAAGGTACTTCCCATCATCGGATATCGCAATGGAAAACCAGTATTTATTGCCCGCGATTTCAGAGCCGGCGGTACTGCGGTCCCTCCAGGTTTTCCCCGAGTTCGAGGAGGTGTAGATATGGCCGTCCCACACCACCGCGGCAAGGTACTTCCCATCATCGGATATCGCAATGGATTCCCAGGTTTTATTGCCCGAAATATCCGCGACAGGCTCTGAACTAGGGCTAGACGTCATTTTGCAGCCAGCCA
>Ga0126330_10000048_pt1 | contig 41567 bp, 36 predicted proteins | sample InaspJWI91metaG_FD_97004 | JGI IMG/M metagenome (GOLD analysis project Ga0126330, IMG submission 97004) | Marine gutless worms symbiont microbial communities from Oahu, Hawaii - Inanidrilus sp. 2 OAHU.JWI-91 metaG | ecosystem: Host-associated > Annelida > Digestive system > Unclassified...
TCGTAAATGTTGTCATAGCGGCCTCCTTTTTAAGGTTATGAGGCCATTATAACCGCCGTCTGTGACAGATACGGTCACAGATCGGCACTACTGGAGTTTTTTAGAGAACCGCATTTGAATATTAGCACTTCAAGGATTTACTTGATGAGATTCCGAACTGCCTTTAACAACGCTTTCCTTTCAAATGGTTTGGAAAAAGTGTATTGCGCACCTATATGTTTGGCGACCTTCAGGTGATCCGTTGCATCGATCCTTCCACCGCCGGATATGGCAATAATCCTGATATCCGGGAACTCTTTGCGGAGCTCCAATATGGTCTCAATCCCCTCTTTTTCAGGCATAATTATATCTGTAATAATTATATCAGTAGGGTTATCCCGATAACATTTAACCCCTTTCTCTCCGTCATTAGCCGCCACAACTTCATATCCCTCGCGCTCTAACATCTCGCGAAGCATAGTCAATACGTCCGGGTCATCGTCTATTATGAGTATTTTTGCCATATTTCGTCACCCCCGTATTATCAATTACTTGCATTAGCTGGCCCTCTTTAAGCCTGCGGAGATACCGATCAGTTCTGGTTAGGAGAATCCTTGGAATCGTCCTCAGCTTTGGATTGATCCGTCTCGTCTTTGGATTCTTTGGGTATCTTGAAAATGACCTTCTCGCCTTCTTCTCCGGTTAAAAGGCCGGGGCTCGACATTTCGGCATCGGCCTCTTGCTTGTATTCATATGGTTCCATGGAGGAACACCCGGCCGTGAAAAAGGTCAGGGCAACTATAACCATCATAATTTTTAACGCATTGTAATTATTCATGATTAATATATATCCTCATTCATTGCACCTGTCAAAGAAATTTTTCCACTGCCACGGAATCGAGAAGTGAAAACCGGCAGGGTATGCTTCAGGCCCCCCGCCGGTTGACAGAACTGTTAGAATTTTATCCGCATACCCAGAAACAGCGCACCAATATCGCTGAATGTTTCACCGGTACTGACCCGATCCTCCAGTTTGTGAATCCGGTAGCCGGCATACAACTCGGTACCCCAGTTTTTCAGGTTCTGTACGCCGTAGAGTGCATAGGTAGTCGCTTCGTCATCCTTGAGACCGCTGAACTCGTGATATTTACCATAGTCGATCGCCAAAGCGGTGGGCCCAATGGAAAACCAATTTCCCAGATAACCGAGTTTGCCGTAGAGGCTGCTTGCGGAATCCGCCTTGCCGGCCGTGACGTTTTGACGGTCGCGTTGACCGGCGGCCACGGTTACACTGAAACCGCTGAAGAGGACCGACAGCGAGCCATTAAGCAGCGAGTCGTTTTGGTCGGCGGCATCGGTAGAAGGGTATGCGGAGTAGGCTGCCGCGGCAGCCAATTTTACGACACCCCCGAATTTCCCGCTGTACCGCAAGGCAATATCAAACGCCGCGTCGTGCTGGCTGGGATTGGCAGCCCCGGTCTTGGTCGTGCTGACCTCATAGGTAGATGCTGAGACCGTGAAGCCTGAGAAGTCGGGCGTGTCGTAGCGCAGGCGGTCTTTTCGACTGTTGCCGTCCAGGTTGTTCATCACGCTGCCGACGGTGGTACCAGAAAGCGATCTGGAGGCTTCATCGTAAAACTGAAAACCTCCAGCCCAGGCATCAATCAAACTATAACCGGCAACGGTCGATCCGGAAAGGTCGACTTCAGACGTGCCGTCTGAGGCGGTGGGCCCGTGGCCGATAGAGAACTTGCCAGCCACGGTATCAAGGTAAACTTCCAGTTTTCGCTTGGCAAGTCCCGGATCGGTCGAATGCGTCACCTGGCTGACTTTATTGCTTTCATTGGCTTGATATTCCCACTCCAGGTTGGCTCCGGCAGCCAGAGAGTCGCTGCCTTTGGCCTTGACCTTGAACCCGAAACGGGTTGAGCTGTTGTCGTTGTCCACGTGGTTCACGTAGTTCTCATCCCCGTCATTGACACTGGTAATGGCACGGTTGACCTGGCCGTAGACGCGAACGCTCACCTTGTCCGAGGCATTTTCTACCGTGCCTGCCAAGAGATTCCCAGCACCGCAAATTATAAATGCGGCGACCATGCTGAAAATAAATCCGATCCTAATACTTTTCGACATATCTTCCTCCTTTGGGTTTTGCACTCGCTGCGAGTGATAGACAAAATAGGGCTTCACACACGACCACGGTTAGGTGCGGGCCAAGAGATCTTGCCAATACCCTTCAAATTAACCAGGACATATAACAGGAAGTAATAATATGGTCGCAGTGTGGATTATCGCTATCGTGTGCTTTAATATATCAGATGTATAGGTACTCCATATTCATGTTTTGCAGGTATTCATTTCCTGTATTGCTCTCCTGCTATTATGGCATAACCCCTATACCTGATCATTCCTTCCTTGGCCGCTGTCAGGCAAGCGGAGGGGGCGGCGGCGGAAGTTCTCCCTTCTCATAAGCCTCCCGGGCTTGTTTTACCGGTATGCGGGATTCACAGGGTATGCCAACCTGGCAGAGGCCGCAGCCGTAACCTTCATAGTTGTAGGTTTTTTTGACATACTTGCTGGAAGCGATCAGGTGCTGACGGCAGGTTTCCTTGTCGTGGCCGGCCGTAGTCAACGCCCGAACCGGGCAGCGATCGATACATTTGCCGCAGGATCCATCCACGAAGAACAAACACCAGGCGCGATGGTTGTTATAGTACCTGATCGAAGGCTCCACCTCTATTTTGGCCACCACAGACCCGGCGCGCATGGCCTTGCCTTTGGGGGTGATCAGTCCGTCGCAAAGCCCGAAGGTGCCAAGGCCGGCCGCATGGGCGGCGTGACGTTCCGACCAGGATGACGCATACCCGTAATTTTTCGATTTCACCCAGGCCCAATTGGGCACCAGCATGGGCGCCACGGCAGGATAACCTTCCTCGGTCAACGTTTTGGCGACATGTTCCCTGAGACCGGCATTGCATTTTTCACCTTCAATGCGCACCCGGGCCCAGTCCTCGGCGGGAAATTTTCTGGCTTTGCGGTTCATGGCGCGCACGGCTTTGCGTTGCGGCAAGACCCAGGAGATGACCGTGAGGTCTGCCGGGGTGGCTTTGTTTTCGGGGTGATATTGGTTATAGATCTCCAATGGTGTCCAGTGAAAGGGACCCACATACTCCTTATACTCCTGGAAGAGGGGGTCAGCCCCCGAGGCAAACCCTACCAAGGCCTCTTCCCAGGCAGGCGCACCGTCTTCTTTTTGCAGATTGTTCAGGGGGGATTCGGTAATGAAACGTTCTACCAAGCCGGTGATCCAGGCGGTTAGGTCTTCTTTTTTTTGCATGCGCAGGCTCCTATTTCTTGGTATACACGAAAGTATGCTGGGAATTGGTAAAGCTTACCGGATATCTTAATATCATCCAGGCTGTATGTAGTCTTTTGATATCAGAAGCGAGAGCCATTGCCAAGATCCTGCTATATGCCCCTAATATGGTAAGGTGGAAGGCAAAAAAGGAGCCGCAAGCATGCGCAGGATTTATCCGGGTACTTTGCGAGGGAGAATGATAACATGGTAAATGAATTCGGGCCGGAATATGCCTCCCTTGCGGATACCCATTTTAAGGTTAAGTATCGGACCAGTTGTTACTGCCATGCCGTTGAGTATGAGGTGGGCGCCGATCCTGTAGACGCGAAAATTTGTCACTGCAAAGCCTGTCAGAAGCTGCACGGGGCGCCCATGCAATGGGCGGCCATATTCCATAAACAGGATGTGAGGCTAACGAAAGGGTTGGATTGCCTGAAGTTCTACAACAGTGAACGCAACATCCACGAGAGAGTCTTGCCCTGCAAAGTCAGCTGCGCCTTGTGCGGAACGCCCATCGCGGATGAGGGCCGCAGGATGTGGCTGGCCTTTCCATCGCTTTTTGATTTTGGTGAGCTCACAAAGGTCCCGGAAGCATTCAGACCCACATGCCATATCTTTTACGGTTCGCGATTAAAGGATGTGGATGATACGCTCCCCAAGTGGTCGGGTCACAAAAATCATTCTGAACGCATGTAAATCGCTACAATGCGATTAGTCATGCTCCTCCCGCAGAGCAGGAGGCATCATATTGCCCTTTAGAGGGGGCTGACTTTGGTTTTCGGGTTTGAACTCCCCTTTAAGAGGCGCCGAGCATCGCAGGAAAGGGCGACCAGAGCGAAGTGCTTGTCTGAGCGCAGCGAGTTGTGCTGAGCGCGCCCTTTCCGAGAAGCGCAGGGCAGCCCGCAGGGCCGCTTCTTATGGGCGTTTTCTTTTGGTTACTTTTCTTTTCACGCGAAAGAAAAGTAACAAAATGGTGTATAATAATAGACAGTTTAAGTCTTACTCGTTACCGCCAGAGATGGCATATGCTCACCGGACCGGTAGAACCTCTCCGGGTCCTCCACCAGAGGCGGAGGGTTTAGATCGTGACTAAGAAATCACCACCTCAATCATTAAGCCCGGTAAGGGCTAAATCCTGCAATCCACACTGCATCGATTGCAAGCCAACGGAACCTCTCTTTTTACTGGATCGATCCACAGAGATCTTGAGGTTGCGGATACTAAATCAATTTAATTGAGCAGTCGGGGAGTTTTTGTCGTCATGCCGGTCCCGGATCGCATCCGGGATGACGTATCCGGCATCCAGGTAAGTTTCCTTGACATGGACTGGATCCCGGCCTTCGCCGGGATGACGGGCAATTAGTAAGAAAACTCCCCGCCCCCTGCTTTAATTCTTATCGAGCACACCGCGGATGGTGTTGGAAAAATCCACCATTGAGATCGGTTTCATTAGAAACTCATGGATCCCCAAAGACGCTGCCTTTTCCTTGGACATGAGTTCACTGTAGCCGGTACAAAGTATGGTCGGAATATTAGGAATCATTTTTTTCAGCTTTTGAATGAATTTATCGCCAGTCATCGCCGGCATCGTCATGTCGGTGATGACAAGATCAAATTGCTCTGGTTGCTCGGCAAATATTTCAAGCGCATCTGCCGGGCTGTTCGTGGCCGTAACCGTATACCCCAGTGTCTTCAGCATCTCTGTTTCTATATTAAGGATATCCTGTTCATCATCGACCAACAGGATGTGCTCATGGCCTCCGGTTGCTAGATTGATCTGACGTTTTTCTCTTTGATTCATTTCATCAGACAATGGCAAATACACTTCAAAGGCAGTGCCTGAGCCAACCTCGCTTTCCACTAATATAGAACCCTTTTGTCTTTTAATAATCCCATGAACCACCGATAGACCCAGACCAGTGCCTTTGCCGACCTCTTTTGTCGTAAAAAATGGGTCGAAAATACGTTCCAGGTGTTCAGGTGGAATCCCAGTGCCGGTATCAGAAATCATCAGTTTTACATAGTCACCATCAAGAATTTGAGCATTGATAGCAGCTTCGCCTTCCATTTTTACTTCCGCCATGGTGATTTTGAGTGTTCCCCCGGTTGCCAGCATCGCTTGGGAAGCATTTGTGCAAAGATTCATGATAACCTGGTGGATTCGTGAAGGGTCGGCTAAGATTGGGCCTTTTACATTCAATTGCGTCTGGATTTCGATTGTGACTGGTATTGCCGGACGTAATATTTTAAGCGCATCCTTGACGATTGTCCGCAATTCAACCTGTAACATGATCTGCTCATCTTTGCGGCTAAAGGTCAGGATCTGGCTGACGAGATCGCGTGCCCTTTCACCGGCGCTGTATATCGCCTCAATCTTATTTTTGATCGGGTTGTTAGAATTAAGCCCGGTAAGAGCCAATTCAGAGTAACCCAATATGGCGGATAAAATATTATTGAAGTCATGGGCGATACCGCCGGCCAGCGTTCCGATCGCTTCCATCTTTTGTGTCTGGCGTAACTGCTCCGCCAATACCAATTCATCCGTGATATCGCGGGCAATACCCATCACGTTCTCATTGTCTATTGGAAGGGAACCGAGCAATGCCATACGCTGCGTCCCATCCGGGCGCACGTACGTTACCTTTCCAAAATCCAAATTCGTATTTAATTCGTCGACTAACGTGAGGCGTTCGGGCGCTCCACCTGGTACGATATCCTGCGTTGTCAATTGCTTTAATTCAGATCTACGCCTGCCAGTCAATTGAACTGCGGACTCATTGGCATCTACATATCTTCCCGTCCTTTTATCCACAATAAATATAGCATCGGTAGACTTCTCAAACACAGAGCGATACCGTTTTTCACTTTCCTGCATGGCTTTCTCAGCCTTTTTTCGCGTCTCGATGTCGCGCGTTACACCCATGATGGCGATTGGATTACCATCAGAATCTCTAACAAAGGAAGCAATCGTTTCCGTCCATATATAGCCCCCGTTTTTGAGTGATTGTTCGAGCTCAACAATTTGGGATCTATTTTTATCAACGCCCGCTTCCGTATCTCGCAACAGCTCTTTCTCGATAATCCGGATCACGTCTTGATATGATTCAGGCGACAGCTGTTGCTCAAGGCCCAATTCCATGGCTTCATCTATGGAAAACCCCCGTATACGTTCGATGGACGGACTCACGTATTCAAGTGTCAATGTAGTTAGATTCAGCACCCAGATGATATCCGTTGCATTTTCAGCAAGCATTCGATATTTAAGCTCATTTTCCTTGAGTGCCTTTTCGGTAATTTCTCTTTTGAGGATATCCTTTTTAAGCTGCTGGTTGCTTTGCGCCAGTTCCTGGGTCCGAATAGAAACAAGTTTTTCCAAAGATTGGTTGATTTCAATGATCTCAATTTCATTCTTTTCACGAATCTGCTCGAAGAAATAGGCAAAACAGCAAGTAACCATATAAGCAGCTATAAACCGCAAAACGAAGGTGAGACTGTAATGGGCAAAGAAAGCGTGGCTCGGGGCTATATACGCCAGCATTAACACAGGTAAAAACATCAAGGCGGAAACAATGCCACCCATCCGGGAGCCCAACAGGTAACAAGCAATTAGCGGGTATGTAAAGTACCATACAAATGCTGTTCCGCCAATGCCACCAGAAACGTACAGGTAAATGAATAAGGCGGAGATAAAGATTATGCCTACTTTGATATTCGCATTGAATCGTTTGCGTAACCTGGCATCTATTAAGTTTAGCGTCAGGATTATAGCGGTGAACAAATCGAGAATGCTTAGGATGGGATTGCCCTGTAAATATGAAACGATACTGAAAATGATTAGAAATAGGATGCCTATTAACGATAGGAGGACGAGAAAGGCAATACGCCTTTGCTCATTGGGCGTGGTTCCTTCTGGAAAGAAACGAACAAGGCTCTTATTTATTCTGGCGGTGATATCCATAGCCTATTTATGATTTCAGACCGGTCTATAAAGTTCTAGTGAATCTGGTGGTTCAACTGGATAAGGCGCACCTAAGGAATGATATCGGCAATAATTATTAATTCTTAACATATTTCTCAATAATTTTATCGGGCCCGGTTTTGATATCGCGGTCACTTTATATGTCAATGCATCTAAATATTTATCATTGCTGTATAAAATGAGCGCTGCTCCAGAGAAAATCTTATCTTCCGGAACCAAAAAGGTAGCCATGCGACCCATCGCTTGGTTAATCCATCATTCTAAACAAAATGGTTTCAACCACATCAGCAGCAAGGCGGCCAACGCCTCCAAATGACTTAACAATTGGAGGAATAATACAGGTATGCCGCACTACTCATAAGATCATGAATAAAATGGGAAAATGGTCGTGTTATGTGGTTTCGGTAGATCTTGCTTGAAGATTTTTAAGATATCAAAAGCTTTTCAACACTGCGATATGATTGGGGCCAAGGAGCGGCCTATTTCTGGTCCCTATAAAAATCCCTTAAGACTGCCCGCATATAATCCTTCAAACCGCCCCTGGCAAGTTGGGCTTTAAGGTGAGAGTATTTCTTTTTACGCTTGCAATCGTAAAGGTACACATCAATATGCCCCTGTATGGTATGATTAATATTCACCAGTACCGCCAGGTCGATATCCAACTTGGCGCTCACTTTTCCCAGCCGGTCCCAATCCGGTACATATTGAGAGAAAAAGGATGGCTTTTTCCAGACCTTCTGGTCTTGCCCATCGATGTAGTTTGAAAGCAGCTCTACACTTTCTGGAAGATTAATATCGGACCTGTACGACAAACTGAATTCCAGGCGCTCATCATGATCGGCCACGGTGGTCAGTGCTCCAATAGTATTTCGTTGGAGCTGCTCCTCTTTGCCATAGTCACTTCTTGCTCTTACCGGAAACAAAGCCACCTTGTATCGGGTGCGAGCAGCCAGACGGCTGTCCGGGGTGCGTTTATCTACTGCGGCCATCATCTGCGGCTGCTCGACCAGCTTACGCTTGGCTTCCATCTCGGCCAGTTTCGCCTGCATTTTGGCATATTCGACCTCTTGCTTCTGCCGCTCTAATTTTATGCGTTCCATTTCCAGCGCTTTCTGTTGGGCAAGCTGCTCTTTCTCCAGAGCTAATTTCTGCTTTTCCATCTCGAAACGCTGGCGCTGCATTTCGAGCTCGACTGCGGCTAGATCAATTTTCCGCTTTGCGGCTGTTTGCTCTTGTTGCTTTACCTCCAGGGCCGCCCGTCGAGCCGCCTGATCACGTGCCCAGGCCGCGTTGTACAGCACGAACTGGCCGTCCTGGTCCATGGGGGTCCTGATCCGCCCCACGTTGGGACGTTGGTCACCAATCTCCGTTACCGGTTTCCAAACCTTGGTATGAAACAGGTTTTCCAGATCAATCACTTCGCGCTGGTTCTTGCGCAGGGCCTGGATGAAATAGAAAGCAAACAGGCTGTGCCCCTCGGCCCCGCCGTCAGCCACCGGCTCCACCCCACCCGACGAAATCACCTGCCGCGACCGCAAAGATGCTTTCTCGGCCAGTTTTTCCTTATAGCGCTGGTCATCCAGAGACATCAATGAAGGCCCTCCGCGCAGCATGGAGCCGCTGTAACAGGAGTCGGCGATCACCACAACATTCTTCGCTTCGAGCTTTTCAGAGCTGAGGATGGCCTTGATGTAGGAGTTGGCTACCCATGTGTCCGGATTTTTCAACGCCCCTTCCGCGGGCACCCAGTACCCGTCTCCTGTAAAGTCATCCAGCTGGCCATGGCCTGCATAATATATAAAAAGGTTGTCATCCTTGCTCATGGATCGAGCCAGGTACCGAATGTCGCGGGTAATGTTGAGGCGACTGGCGTCTTTGTCCGTCCGCAGGATCACGTGCTTTGGATCAAATCCATACCGCGAAACCAGAGTATCCCGGATCACAGTGGCATCCTTCACCGCGGTTTGCAACCGGGGCCACTTCTCGTAGTCGTTTATCCCGATGATCAGGGCGTGATAGGTACCCCAGGTACCTGAATTGGTCGGATTGGGCGCGACTGCGAGGCCTCTTGGAAGCGATTGGGCCAAGGCTTCAGAAACAAATGCAATGAAGATGGTAGCAAGAAGGATCAGCGTGCGATTTCTCACGATAGGTCTCCCGTTTTGGGGTTGTCTATCTAGTTGATTGGGCATCTTTGTAATTTATTAATATACCATTTATGGAAAAATCTTGTAAAATATTTAATTATGGCCTTAGGTATTCTTCCTGATGGGATAGGCCTTACGCAAGCGCAACCTGAAATTTCCAATTGAAGGTAAACTGAAAATATCACTGGGCTCTGTTTCCAAATGCGTTTTGCCAGGTATAGTTGTTTAACCCTCTTACCCTTAAATGCAGGGTTTGCCTGCCATGAGATTCTGCCAACTTTGCGAGCAAAGCGCGCCCTTGATTGCCGCCGACCTTGGTTTGTGCCTGGCATGCATTCGCAACCGGCCGGAGGCATCCCGTGAGATTGCGATCGCAGCGCATGGGCGCATTCGCCGGGAATGGGGATTACCGCCCCAAGCGCCCGACAGAGCCGACGGCGTCAAATGCGACTTATGCGTGAACCGCTGCCGGATGGGTAATGATGAGTGGGGATATTGCGGCTTGCGCAAGAATGTGCGGGGCAAGTTGACGGGTGTAACCGCCGCCCAGGGCAAGCTAACCTGGTACCATGACCCGCTGCCCACCAATTGCGTTGGCGATTGGGTGTGCCCCGGCGGAACCGGGTGCGGTTATCCGGATTACACTTACGCGGACGGACCTGAGTACGGCTATCAAAACCTGGCGGTTTTCCCCCATGCGTGCACCTTCCACTGTCTGTATTGCCAAAACTGGCATTTTCGGCAGCGCACCCGGGACAGCCAATATGAAACAGCCGAGAATCTAGCGGAAGCGGTCCGTAAGAAGACCGCCTGCATCTGCTATTTCGGCGGCGACCCGTCACCCCAATTACCATTTCTGCTGAAGGCCTCCCGGCTGGTGCGTGAAAACAACCCGGATCGCATTCTGAGGATCTGCTGGGAATCCAACGGCGCCATGTCGAAGCGCCTGCTCAAAAAAATGCTGGATTTCTCCTTGGATAGCGGCGGCTGCATCAAATTCGACTTGAAAGCCTGGGATGACACCCTGCACCTGGCGCTTACCGGCGTCACCAACCGCCAGACCCTGGCCAACTTTAAGTGGCTGGCCCGGCAGATCGATCAACGGCCGACTCCACCCCTGCTGATCGCCAGTACGCTGTTGGTGCCGGGCTATATCGATGGCCGGGAAATCTCCAAGATCGCTGGTTTCATTACTGGTTTGAATCCTGAAATCCCTTACACCTTGCTGGGATTTCACCCGGATTACCATATGACCGGCCTGGCCCCGACTTCCCGCCAACAGGCCCGCGAATGCCTGGAGGCTGCCCGCATGGCTGGTTTACAGCAGGTGAAAGTGGGCAATATGCATTTACTCTGGTGATATGCATGGTTTTGCAATATGCCAAAACACTTCTGACGGGAAAACCGGGGGTGGGTAAAACCACCCTGATCTGCGAGTTGATCAACCGGATGCAAACCGTGCCGATGGCTGGTTTCTATACAAGTGAAATCAGATCCGGGGGATCTCGGTCGGGCTTCGAATTAAGAGGCCTGAATGGCGATCGTCGCATCCTGGCCCATATTGAACTGGAAAGCCGGCACCGCGTCGGAAAATACGGGGTGGATACAGCCGGGTTCAATCTGTTTCTGGGAAACTTGGATCTTTTGAATCCCGGGGTAAATCTGGTTGTGATAGATGAGATCGGCAAGATGGAACTTTTTTCAAAACCCTTTCGCTCTTTGCTTCGCCAGATCCTGGACAGCGAAAAATGTCTGCTGGCCAGCATCGCCCTGCATGGTGAAAGGCTCATCCGGGATATCAAACAACGACCTGACATCCAACTCATAGAGGTGACGCGGAATAACCGCGAGGATCTGCCTGCATCTATTCTGGCCTGAAAAAGGTCAGGGCCTCGCCGCCCTCAGGAACACCGTTATGTCAGAAAGCCTCACTCTGCCGGTTTTTGCTCGCTAAATTTTCCAGGTCAGAAACAGCGGATCGACTTTACCCGCCAGCCAGAACAGCACCATCCCGGCGATCACCGTACCCCCCAGCGAACGCGTCCACCAGGCAATCGCGAATGTCGGCAGGGCTACCCAGAACTCGGGCCGCATGAGATCTACATGGCGCGGCTCACCGGCCAGGATCAGGGCCGGCAGCAGGAGGGCACTGAGAATGGCGGCCGGGATCAGTTCCAGCCACTGGATAAACCATTCCGGCAGGGACCGCCGGGAAAGATAGTGCAAGGGCAGCCAGCGCGGCAGATAGGTCACCAGGCCCATTCCCAGAAGCAGCAGCAGGTAGTCACTCATGGCTGGGGGCCCTCCTGAAAACCTTTCGCTGCAGGATCACACCCAACGTGGCCGCGGCCACAGAAGCAATTACGATATATGTATTGCCGGGAAAAATGAGCGCCAAACCAACAGCCGTCAAGCCGGCAATCACCGCTGTTAGCAGATGAAGCAACTTTCTGATCTGATAGATGAGCAGGCAAATGAACATGGCAATGAGCGCATAATCGATACCAAACGCCCCTTCCGGGATAAAACGGCCGCCGATTCCACCGGCCATGGTGCTGATGAACCAGGTTAGGTTGGCAGCGTGGTTGACCACCAGTGCCCGGGGCAGGCTCCAGGTGCCGGCGTTGAAACGTGGCAAATTGACGGCAAAGCTTTCGTCCGTTACGCCGTAGGCATACAGGGCGAGCAAGCCCCGGTGCACGGAGCGTAAATAAACAGCCAGGGCTGAACTCATCAGCATGTGGCGGAGATTGACCACAAAGGTCGTGGTGATGATAGCCGGAGCGGAGGCTCCAGCGGTCAGCATTGAAACCGCAATAAATTGGGAACTACCGGCAAATACCAAAATCGACATCAGGCCGATCTGCAGAGGCGTGAGCCCGGCCTTCTGTGCCAGAACCCCAAAGCCCATGCCGATGGGCAGGTAGCCCAGACAGATGGGCCAGCCGGCGGTCAACCCCTCTTTAACAATCGCGGCTCTGGAATCGGATGAAAGCTTCGCCATACAAAAAACCTCGCACAGTTATCAACTGGGCACTCGTAAAATCAAACCCATTGTCTCGTACTTTTCTCAGTCTACTTTTATGTTGTGGGGGGCGGCCGCAGAAACCAGGTCAGCCCGATCGCCAGGCTCGTTAACAGGGCACAAAGCCAAAACGCCATAGTGAATGTACCGGTTTTGTCCGCTAGAACACCGGCTACAGCCGGTCCGGTGATCTGGCCGACACCAAAAAACAAGGTGATGAATCCAAATGCTTTCACTGCGCGGGCCGGCCCGGTGTAATCCCCAACAGCGGCCGACATGATGGTCGGCACACTCCACACGGCCAGGCCGAAGATCCCAATGGATGCATACAAAAATGGGGTCGGCAGATCAGCCGCCACCAGGATATACGAAATCGTAAAGAGGGCGTAAACCAGCATAATGCCTTTTTTACGCCCCAGCCAATCTGACAGCCAGCCGAACAGGGGGCCGGAGGCAATCGAAAGTCCGCCCACGACCGCCCAGAAAATCCCGGCTGTATTTTCACCGAAGCCCCGCTCGTTCACCATGGCGGTCACAATGAAGGTAGCATAGACCACATACGTCGCCCCGAAGAGCGCATAAATGCATCCCAAATGCACCATGACCCCGCGCAGGGAATTTTCCTTTGCGGAATGATCAGAAACTGTCGGAGCCTGGGCCGCCACTGTAACGCCTACCGGAGAAAGCCCTTTCTCCCCGGGGTCATTCCGCAGGAAGAAAGCGGCGATGGCCGTAATGCCCAGTGAAATAACCCCGATGGTCAACCAGCCAGTACGCCAGCCTTCCGCGCCCAGTGAAGTATTGATCCAGGGAATAAGCAGCCCCGTAAACACAATGGCAATCCCATTGCCCGAAAGCATGAGGCCGGCCGCCCGCCCCCGGTTGCTCTTTGAGAACCAATGCGAGACCAAACCCATCATCGGGACATTGGCCAGGCCGGAACCGATTCCGGTCGCCACATACAGGGACAGCACTTCAATGAACCCCATGGACCGGCTGATCAGTGCCATGGAGCCCCCGACCAGAACAAGGCCCAGAGAAATGGTCCAACGCGCCCCAATGGTCTTGGCAACCATACCGGCCAGGACCACTGAGAGCATATACCCTACAAAATTGCCTGTTCCGATCAGTCCCATCTGGGAGTAGTTCAAGTTCAGGGAAATCCCCATGGAGGGCAGCAGCATCCCTAAAGAGAAGCGGCCCAGCCCAAGACAGGCGAAAAGGACCGCCATCCCGGTTAGTGCGATCACCCACCCATAGTGCATTTTACTATTTTCCCGCATCAGATCTCCGTTCACAGGTACCGCTCGCCATTGAAAAAACTGTTTGCAATTTATCCATACTACCCATCCGTTGCAAATATAATTTATTATTGGAAAAGAAATTTCAAAAATTTTGCATATCGCACGTAGATATCGAAAGGTCTGCAAAAATGTGCGTATGCCAACCGGCCCCCTGCAAACATTTTGCAGAGGACTTTTCCGGTTCTCATGATCTGCAAAGGTTTGACTGAGAAGAGGCTGTCGCGCGGCTCAATCAGATTTCTTTTCAATGTAGCCGGTAAAAAGGGGCACCACCAGAAAACAGAGGACAAACGCAATGACTCCACCCCAACCCGCATTCTGGAACGCAAACCCGGCCCCGGTAATCCCGATCCAACCGCCGGCATAATAGAGCAGTGAATAGAGGGCATTGGCCTTGCCATGACCGCTGGATAGCTTCCGATTCAGCAGACCCACCGCGACGGAGTGCACGGTGAAAAACCCGGCGCACACCCCTAAAAGCCCGATCATGATTGTGACCACCGAAGGTATCAGCAGCGTCACCAGAGAAGCGCCCAGGATGCAGGTTCCGCCGATCAAGGTGTTACCGCCACCGTACCGGTTGCTGCACTGCCCGGCCAGCGGCCCCATAAAGATTCCCAGCACATAAACAAGGTATATCAGGGTGATCACCTCAGTGGAGAAGTCAAAAGGATCTTCGATCAGGCGGTACGGCAGATAATTGAAAACCGGCGAGAAGATGAGCAGGCCGGTAAACCCGCAGCCGAGGAACAGGATCAAGTCCCGGCGTTTCAGTATGTCCAGGAAGCCCGCCTCCCCATCACGGCTCGCGGCTTTTTGAACCTCCGTCCGGGGAAGCACGATCAACGCGAGGGTGGTGGTGATCGCAATCAATACTGCGGCGGTAATGAATGCACTGCGCCAGTGGAAAGGTGGATGCATCCAGCCACCGATCAGGCGTCCACCGAGGCCGCCCAGAACAGTTGCGGACACATAGGACCCCATCATCACATTCAAGCGTTCACTGGGCAAGGTCTTGGCCAGCCAAGCCGCCAGGCTGGTTGTCAGCGTTGGCAGAAAGAGACCCTGAAATAGGCGGGCGACGACCAGGACCCGGAAATCGTGTGAATAGGCAACCACCAGGCCGCCGGCCGCCACACAGACCCCGCCGGCTAATATGATGGGGCGAATGGAGACCCGATCCGTCAACAGTCCGAAAAGCAGGTTGGACAGGACAATGCCCAGGATCACCGCGGAAACGGTAAAAGAGACTTCAACCGGGCTGACACCAAATTCTTCCTGGAGAACAGGCAGGATGGGCTGGGGAAGGTAGATATTGGTGAAACTTGCCGATACCAGTGCGAAGACTGCAAACTGGAGTTTAAGGATACCTTTATCTGCCACCGGATCAGATTACCTTGCAAGGGGAGAAGATCTGCATCATTTAGCAGAAATTTCACAAGGCGTAAAGAATGCCGGCCCGGAGGACCAGGCTTTGAGTTGCCCCTAAAAAGGGCTTCAATATCAAAACACAAAGGCAAACCATGCATCGCGCAGAGACGCAGAGGCGCAGAGACGTCCTCCCTAGACTAAGATCAATGAACAGTCCAGCGCAGTCGGAAAATCAAAACTAGGATTTCGTCGCACTAGCGTGCGAAAAACCACTTAGAGGCCCTTTGGGTTTTAATTCCGCACAGCGGGATAATATGCGTGGTTTCCCAGCTGAGCTGGACTGTTTATTTGGTTCTTCATTGAAGGAAGACGTCTCTGCGCCTCTGCGTCTCTGCGCAAGAATCTTGTTTTAGGACTTAGCCAAGGGCCTCTAACCAGGTCCTGATGACAAGGTTGTTAAAAGCTGAATAAAGATCAATTTCTCTTCGGATTAATGCGGGCAGGATACGTGCTGTCAGTCAGTTGGTCGTTTACGTTTCAGCACCTTGAGGCCATAAGGGCAGACCGCTGAGCAGATGCCGCAGTTGTGCCCATTGTGGAACTGAGGGTAGTGCGCCTTTTTCCACTGATCACACTTTTCAACATCCAGAATCTCTTCCCGGACCAGTCCCGGGTGCCACGCCTTCCCTTTAAGGGCACCGGCCGGGCAGGCCTCGACACAACGCGTGCACCGGCCGCAAAAATCCTTCTCCACCGGGGGCCCGCTGGGGAGATCTAGGTCGGTAAAGACAGTCCCCAGGCGAAGCCAGGAGCCAAACGGACGGGTGATCAACTGACAATGGCGGCCGACCCAGCCCAGACCGGCCCGGGTAGCAGCCGTTTTGTGGGGAAAATCACCCTTGATATTGACCGGATCGGAACGGACCGAGGCCGCCAGAGGCAGTGCCTGTGATTCTCTACGATTGATTTCAGCGGCCAGTTCGGTCGACAAGGTGTTGATGAGCTCGTTCACCCGGGCATACTCGTCGGCATAGGCCTGGTTCGGCCCGTTTTGAATACTCACCATGATGTGCGGTTGCATGGCTACCGCAAACGAGATGGCACGAGGAAAACTGTTGCCGGCTGAATCCAGCGGCAAAGTAAAATCAAGTAAATCAGCCACGCCCCACAGGGTGATAGTATTGGCGGCCATCCAGTTAATCAGCCAATCAGGATACCGATTTTCAGTTGCAGGCAAAGGCAGCTGTCCCTCCTCTTAGCATTCCATCCACTACCCGAGGTAGCAAATCAGCATACTGGCCGCATTACATTTTCAGGCGATCACCAATCAGGCTTCCCAGCCGGGCGGCCTGGTCCCATACCTGAGCCTGATCCTCCACCCGGGTATAGCCGATATCGGTTGTCTTCGCATCCGGGCCGTACATCAATTGGAGGCCGCTCATCTCACATTCATCCCCCTCGCCGCAAGTCAGGCAGGGCAGGTTCCCCTGGATCGACAACTGTCCCACCAGTTCCATATTTTCGTAATCCCGCATCTCGGAGGCCAGGGCCTGATTGATGGCATCCATGGCCCGGGGATCGATGCCGGTCAGCACGGTGGCGCACAATTTGCCCTTGAGCAGGTTGTTCACGTGGCGAAATGACCAGAACCTTTCCAGCAGGGCCTTGGTAAACCCGTCGATCTGGCCGTAGGGCGGGTAAGCCCCGATTACCAGGGCCCGAGCTGCTTTGATCTTCTCGGCCAGGACCTGGAAATCATCCGGCACCTTGCAGATGTTGTCGGGTACGCACTGTTTGCAGGCAAAACAGGGACGGACATTGATCCGGCTGAGTTTTACGAATTCAGTGTCCTGCCCGGTAGCCTCTAAAATGGCGTTGACCAGACGGTCGGTGTTGCTGTTCTTTACGGGACTCCCAGAGATACCCAAAACTGTCGCTGCCATAATGTCTGCCTTTCGCGGGGAAGCGCCTGATTAGCCCAACATGCCTTCAAGGCGGCCGCGGACGATTTCCTCAGCCTCGGTCATGATTCGTTCGATGAGTTCCTGGCAAGTAGGAATGTCATGGATGAGGCCGGCGACCATGCCGCACGACCAGGCGCCGGCGTCTACTTCACCCTCTTCCATAACCCGGGGGTAGACCCCCACCACGTCTTCGAATATATCTTCGAATTGGAGGTTCTCTCCCAGCTCTTTTTCTTTGGCCAGCAGTCGCTCGACGGCCGCGTTGTGCAACACCCGCTCCGTGTTTTTCAGAGGACGCATGACCAGGCGGGTGTCCAGTTCGCTGGCGGCCACGATGGCCTGTTTTACCCTGTCATGTACCGGCGCTTCCCGGGTGGCGATAAAACGCGTCCCCATGTTGATGCCATCGGCCCCCAGTGCCAGCGAGGCCACCAGACTGCGGGCATCCGCCTGGCCGCCCGAAGCCACGAAGGGAATTTGTAGTTCTTCGGCGGCGCGCGGTAGCAGGATCATGTTGGGTATATCATCCTCGCCCGGATGACCGCCGCACTCGAAACCGTCCACCGAGGCGGCATCGCAGCCGATCTTCTCCGCCTTGAGGGCGTGGCGCACGGACGTACATTTGTGGATGACCTTGATACCGGCATCTTTCAGGTAGGGCAGAAAGGGCTCGGGATTGCGACCGGCGGTTTCAACTATTTTAACCCCGCCCTCAATAATGGCCTTAATGTAGCCGGGATAATCCGGTGCGGTGACCGTGGGCAGAAAGGTCAGGTTGACCCCGAAGGGCTTATCCGTCATTTCCCGGCAGCGCTTGATCTCCGCAGCCAGATCTTCGGGCGTCTTGAGTGTCAAAGCGGTAATGATCCCAAGTCCGCCGGCATTCGATACCGCCGCCGCCAGATCCGCCAGGCCAACGTAGTGCATCCCGCCTTGAATGATAGGATGCTGGATGCCGAATAGCTCGGTTATGCGCGTTTGCATGTCTCATCTCCCTTTTATCAATTCATTTCCCATGAAATACTACGCTTCAACGAATTTTGGAACCCCTAGTTGCAGCCCCTTTGCCGGTAGCACCATGAGGGTCGAGGTACCGTGGGCAATCAGGTCTTCGTTTTCATCGTAGACACTGGCCTCGGCATAGCTGATGGAACGGCCGGGCCGTATGCAGGTGCCCCGTGCAATCAGTTTACCATCAACAATCGATTTCAGGTAATTCAGTTTCAAATCTATGTTGACCAGGCCATCGGTTGCGGGCAGCCGCAGAAAGGCTGCCCAAAAGGTGGCCGTGTCGAAAATGGTGGCCACCACGCCGCCGTGTACGATACCAAATGGCTGTAGATGGCAGTCAGCCAACTGAATGACGACTTCGGCCCGGTCTATTCCAATGTCTTCCAGGGTCATGCGCATATGGGTGGGATACGGGCTGTTCTTAACGGTGTCTTTCAGGGTTTCCACGAAAGCCGGGTTGACTGTTTGCATAGCATTCCTCTGAGTGGGCACATGCCTCGTATCAAAATAAATTGTATACGAGCAATTTTCACAAAATTTTTTGTTTCCCTATTTTTTTAAGCAAAGGTCTTAAAATCAACCCATCCTCCGGTGTCATGCCGGCCGGGAGCGCCTGATTCTCAGTCGCGACGATAGCCTGGATCTGGCCGGCAACCTTCTCACTATTTCAAGGCAAATATCCGGAAAGATAGAATGGGTAGGATAACTAAGACTTGACGACGCGCATACCCTCTTTGCCATCTTGGACCACGTAACCCATGGACTGGATCTCGTCCCGGATCCGGTCAGACTCCGCCCAGTTTTTTTCGGCCCGTGCTTTGGTACGCAGTTCCATCAAATCCAGGATTTCCTGGGGAAGAGGGGCGGCCTCTTCGATTCGGTCCAGTTCGAGGCCAAGGATGGCCGTATCGAACTCTCGGATCGTGGTCAGTTTGACCGCATCGCTTTCAGCAGATTTTAAAAGCTCCTGCAAGACTGCCAGAGCCCGGGGCATGTTCAGGTCGTCGTTTAGTTGGGTCAAGAATTTTTCTTTGAACCCGTCGTGTACCATTGCCTGATCGTCGTCGGTGCTCTCAATCAGGCGCACCACCTGAGAGCGCAGGTTGCGCAGCCCGTTCTTGGCCGCGGCAACGGACTCATCGCTATACTCCATGGGTTTGCGGTAGTGGCTGTGAAAGGTGGCGTAACGGTAGACGAGCGGGTCCACATCGTTTTTGATAAAGGCATTTTCCAGGGTTAGAAAATTGCCCTCACTCTTGGCCATTTTCTTGCCGCCCTGGATATTCAGAAATTCACCGTGCATCCAGAAATTGAAAAACTTCTGCCCGCTAGCCGCCTCTGACTGGGCGATTTCGTTGGTGTGATGCACGTCGATATGGTCCGTCCCGCCGCAATGGATATCAAGCTGCTTGCCCAGAAATTTCATGCTCATGGCGGAACATTCGATGTGCCAGCCCGGAAACCCGATTCCCCAGGGTGAATCCCATTCCATCTGGCGCTGCGTGTCCGGGGGTGAGAATTTCCATAGCGCGAAATCCGTGGGGTTGCGCTTTTCAACATTTTTCTCCACCCGGGCACCCTCCTGAAGTGCTTCGCGATTTTGCCGCGAGAGCCGGGCATAGCCTTCAAATTTTGATGTATCGAAGTAAATCCCATCGCTGGTTCGGTACGTGTACCCTTTGCTTTCGAGGGTTTCAATCAAGGTGATCTGCTCGAGAATCGTGTCGGTGGCTTTGCACCAGATATCCGGATCGACGATGTTCAGGTGGGCCAGATCTTCCTGGAAGGCTGCGGTGTAATGCTCGGCGATTTCCCAGGCTGTGCGCCCCTCCCGCTGGGCACCGGTTTCCATCTTGTCCTCGCCCATATCCCGGTCACCGGTCAGGTGCCCCACATCCGTGATGTTCATGACATGTTTTACGTTTAAGCCATTGTAGACCAGGACGCGTTTGAGGATATCCTCGAAGACGTATGTGCGTAGATTGCCGATATGGGCATAATTATAGACCGTCGGCCCACAGGTATACAGCCCCACCGAACCGCCCTGGATAGGCATGAAACGTTCTTTGGTGCGGGTAAGCGTGTTGTATAAATATAGATCCATAAACATCCTTGGCCTTTTCGGGGTGACCCGTTCAGCTTAACGGATTCCGGTATCGGCAGGTGGACACATAGCATTTAGTTGGCTGTCGTTTCAAGGCTAATGTCTTGCCCGGGGCTCCCTCTTGTCATCACCCTAAATTAGTTATAAGAATTGGAGTTGATTTTGAATTGTCAATGGAAAACCCGAGGGTTCAAGGTTCCCCGTTCCAGGTTGAAATCGAAAACCTCTGAACCCTGCACCTCTGAACCTTTGAACCTAGAGATACATGGTTCCCCGTTCAACGTTCCGGGTTGAAACCAAAAACCCTGAACCCCTGAACTTTTGAACCTTTGAACCTTTGAACCCTGAACCTTTGAACCTCTGAACCTTTGAACTCTGAACCTTTGAACCATTGAACCTTTAATTCCTATGCCTTACTTCACCACCAACGACAACTGCCGCCTTTTCTACACCCTTACGGAACCCTCTCCGCATGCACCGGCCGTCATTTTTCTAAACGGCCTGGCACAGACAACTACCTACTGGCATGGTCAGGCCAGATTTTTTGCGGAGGACTACCGGATTCTGCGATACGACGGCCGGGCCCAGGGCCGCAGCGAGATCGGCGCTGAACCCCTGACCCCGCCCCGGCATGTGTCCGATCTGAGAGCGCTTTGTGATCATCTGGAGATTGAATCTGCCAATCTTGTGGGTCTTAGCCATGGGGCCTATGTAGCGTTAGCCTATACAGCCCGTTATCCTGGAAGCGTAGACCGCCTTGTAGTTTGTAATCTGCGCGCCGGCCGCTATGGGGGTTCAGAAATCGTGGCACGCTGGCTGCGAAAACTCAAACAGGAAGGGTTGGCATCTTACGCTCGGGACGTCATCCAGGCCGCTACGGGAAAAACGTTCCGTAATACCCATGCGCACTTGATACCGATGATGGCCAAGGCGGTAGCTGCCCGCAACAGCCAAGCCGGATTGGTCCGGCAGGTGGAAGCCATGCAGGCTTATCAGCCGGCCAGCCAGATAGCACCCCGGGTAAGGATCCCGTCCCTGGTTATCAACGGTGGAGAAGACGAAATCGTACCGGCCGCAGATGCTGGCATCTTGGCACGCAGCCTGCAGGCCGCGACGGCCACAATCGCAGCAGCGGGACATTCCCTGCCCGTGGAAGCTCCGGAAGACTTTAATTTGCTGGTCCGGGATTTCCTGAACCCTGACGTTGCATAAATTACATGGCAACATACAACTAAACAGGCATCCATTCATCCGAAAAAATTAGAGCTGTTGCCAAAAATGTGTTCCGTTTGATTTAGCCTGTCATTCTGAGGAGTGAAACCACGAAGAATCCCTTACGTTAGAAGGTCACCTTGGCATGTGGGGGACTCCTCGCTGCGCTCAGAGTGACATAATAGCGGAACGAATTTTTGGTAATCGGTAAAAAGACCACGTGTACTGAGATTTAGGAAAGATGCCTACAAGGGATAGACCATTTTTGTCCTGCTATAATACAACGCTAAGGTCAAGCCAGCCACCGGACGGCCGCCGTGTCGAACAGGACGGCCACCTGTCGGCCGGGGACCAGTTGATCGGCTTCGATCTTGCCACGCTCCACTTTGGTGGTAAATGTGGAACGCCCGGCCACAACCGTAACGATCAATAGCCCCGTACTCTTTTCCAGTAGCAAACGCGTCAAGGTGCCCCGCACCGCATTCACATCGCCCGAGGGCTCAGCCGGCAACCGACTGATCCGGATGGTATCTGAAGCCACCAGCGCAAGGGCCCCGGCCTGCGGTGGCCGTTCGGCCTGAATAATCTGGCCGTCGGCCATCCTTTTAACGACCCTGTTGCCATCCACCCGATCCCAGGGACCGGCGATGAAAGACATCATGCGGGTCTGGAAAACCCGCCCCGCAAAAAAATGCAGCACACCGTCGCAAATCTCATACAGCCAGTGCCAGTCATGGCTGGCGATCACGAGCGTCGTGCCCCACTGGCTTCTGGCCCTGAGCGAAGCGTCTTTGATCAGCCAGGCACTATCCGCATCGACGTTGGCCGTCGGCTCATCGAGCAGGAGCACCCGTGGTTTCAGGACCAGCCGGGCAGCCAGGGCCACCCGCTGGGCCTCTCCGCCGGAAAGTTCGTACCAGGGCCGTCTCAAAAAGGTACCGGCTTCCAGCCCAACCCAGCTCAGGGCCTGTGCGATTCTGTCGCCCAGCTGCGCTGTTTCCCCTCGGATTTTCAAGCCGTAGGCAATGTTGTCGGCCACAGAACGTTTCAACAGGTACTGCTCCTGGGTCAACAGGGTAATCCGGTCGCGGCAGACGACATCGGCAAACGGCTGCAGAGGGGTGCCGCGGTACGCGATGCGGCCTGCTGTAGGCGACTCGATGAAGGCCAGCAATTTCAGGAAGGTAGTTTTCCCGCTGCCGTTGGGGCCGATCAGGCCTGTGATGGAAGCCGGCTGGATGAGCAGTTCCTCGATGGACAATACCGGGTGCCGGTTATAGCGGTGCTCCAAGTCCTTTATGCGGTAGGCCGGTTGGGTCATGTCCGGGCCCTCTTGCGCAAGGCGCTGACGGAAAGATTGACGGCAAAGGCGATGATCAGGAGCACAAGCCCCAGGGCAATCCCCGTTGCGAACTCGCCCTTGTTGGTTTCCATGGCGATGGCCGTGGTAATTGTGCGGGTATGCCATTTGATATTGCCGCCCACCATCATGGAGATCCCAACCTCGGTCATGACGCGCCCGGAGGCGGTTACGGCCGCCGCCAGAACCCCGTGGCGGATTTCCCACAGGCTGCTGAGCAGCAATTGGCGGCGGTCTGCGCCGAGGGTGATCAGGGTCGGCCGCAGCTGTCGGTCAAGGCCCTCTATGGCGGCAGCTGTCAGGGCAATCACGATGGGCAGCGCTAGAATGGTCTGGCCGATGGCAATGCCGGTCAGCGTAAAAAGCAGTCCGGCCTCACCAAAGGGACCGGAGCGGGATAAAAAGGCGTACACCAGCAGTCCGATGAAAACAGTAGGTAGGGCCAACAGAGTATCCACCACTGTTCGGACCTGGCGCCGACCGGAAAAGTTAAAATAGCCCAATGCAAAGCCCAGGGGAATCCCGATGACCAGGCTGGCCAGCATGGAACCTCCGGACACAGTGACCGTGGCGTAAACCGCCGAGTAGGTTTCGCCGTCACCGGTCAGTAGCAGGATAACCGCCTGCTGTATGCCCTCTATTAAAAAATTCATATATGCAGTGTGTGGCGCCTGGATGAATCGGGTTCTGGATTTTCCGGTGCCTATAAATCTGATCAATTGCCAAAACAGTCCCGGGGGGCATTTAGGCCCCCCGGGTGATAATGCGCATGAAAGCTATCTACTCAACGGGCATTGGGGGTAAACAGTTGTTTGCCCATTAACCGGAAAGCCCCTATTTTCTTCTGAGCCGCCGGACTGGTTATCCAATCCGCAAATATTCTGGCCGTTGCAAACCTGACGTTTTTACAGTTACCCGGGTTGACGGTCATGACGCTGTACTGGTTCAGTAACATTGCATCACCTTCCACCAGGATTTTCAACGGGGGGCTACCCTTTTTATTGGCCTCGTATTTAATATACGTACCGCGATCGGTCATGGTATAACCGCCCCGTTCCGCGGCCACGTTAATGGTGGACAGCATGCCTTGACCGGTCTGGACATACCAGTGCTCTTTTTCCGGTTGCGAGATAGCAGCCGCTTTCCAGAGCTGTTTTTCTTTTTTGTTCGTTCCGGAATTATCTCCCCGGCTAACAAAAATCGCCTGTTTGCTTTTTATGGCCGCGAGCGCGGCATTGATCTTGGTACCTCTTATCCCGGCTGGATCGGCGGCCGGTCCAATGATCACAAAGTCATTATACATGATTTCGCGCCGGTCCATGCCGAACCCGTTGGTGATGTACTTCTTTTCGGCCGGGGGCGCGTGCACCATCAAAACGTCCACATCGCATTTCTGGCCCAGTTTGAGCGCTTTGCCGGTACCCGTGGCCACCCACTTCAGATCTATACCCGTATCCTGGGTGAAGGCCGGGATGAGATAATCCAACAAACCCGTGTTGTCAGTGCTAGTGGTGGTTGCCAGCATCAATTGCCCACTACCGGCCAAAGCCGGAGCTGCCAGTGATATGACCAATAGGATCAGGATCAGCGCTGTGCGGTAGGTGCGTGCCAAACTCATGGTACCTCCAAATTTCTCTCCAGGTTTTTTCGTCTAACCGTAGCCAAATGAATGAATGGAGGCACCATAGGGCGTATTTCAATAAAGCGTCAATTTTTATCAGAAAATATGGTCAATTTTAAACGTGAAATAACCCAGAACAACCGTAACCAACACCTTTGGCTCCATCTAAGCGCCGCCGTAAGCAACACCAAACTCCGAAACTGCGCGGGTCACCTTATTTCTGAAACACCATCTTGCCGCTCATGCTGACGTCGTACCCGGCGATGCCCTGAGCCAACTGCTGGAATTCGGTTGCCTGCAGCAGGCTCATGAAAGCCTGGACCGCTTTGTCGAAAAACCGCACCTTGGTTACGAGCAGGTCATACCGTTCCCAGCGCAGCGGCAGAAAATCAAGTCCCAGCAAGGCCGCCACGGGTTTGATGGCCGGCCCCGCATCGGCACGCCCAGCCAGTACCTCCAAGCCCACATCCATATGACGCGTCAGTTCGATCGTATAGCCGGCTATCTTTTCGCCCCTGATACCGGCCTGCTTGAGTTCCCGATCCAGCAGCAGCCGGGTTCCGGTGCCCAGCGGACGGTTTACGATCCGAAAGCCGGGACGGGAGAAATCCTGGATGCTTTTTATCTTGCGAGGGTTCCCTTTGGGCAGGACAAACCCCTGTTCTCGGCGGCAAAAATTGACCACTACCGGCATGCGATCGAGTTCCCGGTCCGCGAACTCGAAATTGTATTCGTCGCCGTCGCCCTGCACGAGGTGTGAGGACGCCACGTGGCAAAGTTCTTTTTTCAAGGCCTGGATCCCCCCAGACTGCCCAGATTGCCAAAGACTGCAATTTGCTCCGACTGATGGCTATTAAAAAGAGAAATGGTTTTATCCAGCAGCGGATCATTGCTGCCGGCAATGATCAAGACGTCGGTATAGGGCGGGAGTAAATTGGGTATCTCCGGATAATTTATACTGTTATTTTCGATCCACTGCTCTACCAGGTGGACTGGAAAAAGCCATTTTCCGGTCACTTTACTGGCCGGCAGGCCCTTATCCGCGATAAGGCTATACACCATCTTCTCATTAACACCCAGAAAACCGGCCACTTCCCGAGTCGTCATCATTTTTTTCATTTCATCGGCCTCTTAAGAGATTGCCCGCACGTCGCTCTTGTCAGTTTAGCTCAGCGATATAGATAAAGTGTCGCTCTTTGTCAACAATTACCATTGTTAATGATTATACAAACTATAAATAACCAATAATTACAGATATAGATATACATGCCGGTTACCCCAAAATTCGGTTCAGTGTTGATTCTTGCTAAATCGTTAATATTATGTATAAAAAGAAATAGAGGTTCCTCCACAGGGCCGAATTGTAATTCCCTTCAACTGCGGTACCAACAGGTACCCGGTGTTTAAAAGACCCAAAGGAGCAATCATGCTGACTGCAAAAGAAAAACTGGATGAACTCCTTTCGCTGGGAATCGAACTGAATCAACTCAACGACCTGGACATCCTGCTCGAAAAAATACTGCGTGACGCACGCCGCTTCGTAAACGCCAATGCCGGCTCGATCTATATCTGCCGCAAAGACATCCTTGATTTTACCTACACCCAGAACGATACCCTGCAGAAAAGGCTGCCTGCCGGTGAAAAGCTGATCTATTCCACCTTTTCCATGCCCATCAACACAGACAGCATTGCCGGATACGTGGCCACAACCGGCGAACTTCTCAACATTCCCGATGTATACCAACTGCCACCGGAGGTTCCCTATAGCTTCAGCAAAAAATTTGACGAGTCTGCCGGCTATATCACACAGTCAATGGTCACCCTGCCCCTGAAGAATACCCGCGGCGATATCCTGGGAATTCTTCAAATCATCAACGCCCAGAATGAAAATGGGGGTGTCATTCCCTTTGCTCCTGAAGATGAGACCCTTATGCTGCATTTTGCCAGCATCGCGGCCGTCGCACTAGAACGCGCCCAGATGACCCGGGCGATTCTACTGCGTATGATTCGCATGGCGGAAATGCGCGATCCCAAGGAAACCGGAGCCCATGTCAACCGGGTCGGCGGTTATTCAATCGAGATATTCGAAAAATGGGCCGAACGGCATGGCCTGAACGAAAAAGAGATCGAAAGCGGGCGTGACAGCCTGAGGATGGCAGCCATGCTGCATGACGTCGGCAAGGTCGCTATTTCCGATCTCATCCTCAAAAAGCCGGGAAAATTCAGCAATGATGAGCGCCAACTCATGAAACAACACACGGTCCTCGGGGCCCAGCTATTTCTGCAGGCCCAATCGGATTTTGATGAGGCGGCCCGCGAGGTGGCTTTCAATCATCACGAGCGCTGGGACGGCGATGGCTACCCCGGCCACGTAGATATCGCCACCGGTGAACCGCTGCCCGGCCGCGAACGCCAGGACGGCACGGCCCAGGGTAAAAAAGGCGAAGAGATCCCCTTATTCGGTCGGATCGTAGCCCTGGCGGATGTCTAGATGCCCTCTCTTCCGCCCGGGTTTACAAAGAAGCCTGGAGTGAAGCAGACGTGTTGGAGACCATCAAGGCCGAAGCCGGGGCCCAATTCGATCCTGAAATTGTAGACATATTTTTCTCCCGCATCGATATCCTGCGCGCTATCCAGGAAAGGTATTCGGAGGATTGAGCGCATCGCAGACAAGATAAAATCAGAATTAGGCGCCCATATTGATGCAGCCGCATAAAAAGCAGACCGCCGAAAAGCCCTTGAGATTGAGGACCCGTGTGATCATCAACCTGGCCGCTTTCGTGATTCGGATCTGGTTCTCCACTTGCCGGGTAAAGATTACCGGCCGTAAATATCTCAAGCAACATTTTATCGACGATGAACCGGCCGTCGGGGCCACCTGGCATCGTGGCGCGGTCTTTCTGGTCTGGTACTTCGGCCGTTTTCATCCCATCGTCATGTTCAGCAAATCCGACGATGGCGATCTGCTCGCCGGCTTCGCGGCCAAGATGGGTGTCATTCCCGTCCGGGGATCATCTTCCCGGGGGGGACGGAAAGCCCTGACCACAATGGCCAGTTATCTGAAGCGGCACAGACGCGGGGTAGCCGCTACAGTTCGGGACGGTCCGCAAGGTCCCCGATTTGTCGCCAAAACCGGCATGGTCGCATTGGCCAAGCTTACCCAATATCCGCTATTACCGGTCATGATGTCCGCTTGGCCGGCCATCACTATCAAAACAGCGTGGGACCGCACCCTGATCCCTTTACCATTCGCCCGGGTCACTATCAGCCTTGCAAAACCCTGGGACATTCCGGAAGACTACGGCTCGGCGGAGATAGAAAATTTACGCGGAGAGGTGGAAGAAAAGCTTAACCGGATGATGCTCGCCGCCGATACCCAAACAGGTTACCTCCAAAAGTGGCCGGATGTCTACGGTAGCAGTGTTGACCCGCGTTTTAAGGAGAATATCCCGGTCTAGCCCCGGACGGGGAGAAATGTATTTGCCATGCAGATTGAGTATACCTGGTCGACTTTCACGAATTTAGCACTGCAAGACCTACATGACATCCTGCAACTGCGCCAGCAGGTATTCATCCTGGAACAGGCATCCTTCTATCCGGACATCGATGGGAATGATCCCGCAGCGCTGCACTTGACCGCTCGTGACCGCAACGGAATACTGCTTGGCTGCCTGCGGCTGCTCCCGCCGGGAACCACCAATCGTCGGCCGGCTATTGGGCGGTTGGCCATTGCCAAACCAGCACGAGGTCTCAAAATGGGCAACCGCATGATGACCGAAGGGATTCGCAAAGCGCGCCAGTTGTATGCCGACAACACCGTTTACATATCCGCCCAACAGCACCTGATTCCGTTTTACGCCGAACTTGGATTTACTCCCCGGGGAGAGCCATATGACGAAGACGGTATCATGCATGTTGATATGTTTCTGCCCACGGCTGACAGCATTCAAGATGAGCCACAATTAAAATAACGGACACAAATGAAACATCAGTCATCAGGAGACCACTCCATGTCATCCGAACCAACGAATACCGGCAACTGGCGGCACACCCTGCATGAGGTTATTTTCGAAGCAGATACGCCGGCCGGCAAAGCTTTTGATATCCTGCTGCTGTTGTTGATTCTGATCAGTACGGCTGCGGTTATTCTAGAAAGTGTGACAACTATCCGTCAGGCCATCGGCCCGGCTTTACGCATCGCCGAGTGGGCCATTACAATCATTTTTTCCGTGGAATATCTTCTCCGCCTGCTGGCCGTCAAACACCCGCTGAGCTATGCCCGTAGCTTTTTCGGAATCGTCGACTTGCTTGCGATTCTACCCACCTGGCTCAGTCTCGTCTTTACCGGTACCCAATCTTTGGTGGTTATCCGGGCCCTGCGTCTCTTGCGAGTGTTTCGAATTCTGAAACTGGCCCATTTCCTGCGCGAGGCCCGTCTGCTCAAGTCCGCCTTGAAGGCCAGCTTGGGCAAGATCGTGGTCTTTCTGGGTACCATCTGCACCCTGATCGTCATTATCGGGGCCTTGATGTACCTTATCGAAGGTGAGGAAAACGGTTTTACCAGCATCCCCCAGAGTATCTACTGGGCCATTGTCACCATGACCACTGTCGGCTATGGCGACATCGCCCCGGCCACGGTCCCGGGAAAAATGCTGGCCTCACTGGTAATGATTATCGGCTATGGTATCCTGGCCGTGCCCACCGGCATTGTCACCGCGGAACTGGTCCGTCCCCTGAAAGCCACCGTTAGCACCCAGGCCTGCCCGTCCTGCAGTGCCGAAGGACATGACCCGGACGCCCGGTTTTGCAAATACTGCGGAGACGCTCTATAATAATAGCGAGCTGATCCCGCTAAGAAAACTTTTTTGAGATAGCTTCTACCAAAACTCGTTACCGTACCGGCCCCACAGACCGGTACAAGAAGGAGAATGAAAATGAACTTGCCGGACATACAGATAAATAAGATCTTGTACGCAACCGACCTTTCCCCCAATGCCTACCACGCTTTCGGCTATGCCGTGAGCATGGCCACCCGCTACGACGCTGAACTTTCCATGATTCACGTAATTGAAGATATTCCTGATCTTGACGACAAAGTGGTAGGCTATATATCGAAACAGAAGTGGGAAGAAATAAAGGGGCAGCATGAGGCTGAGGCGCGTAGCAGCCTGACCGGCAAGCTTGTTCAAAACAGGGGCCCGATTGCAGATCTGCTGGGGCAATTGAGCCGGGACGCCCGCAAAGGGCAAGCCGAGAGAGCGCTCAAATCAGGTGAAATGCTGGTAAAACGCGGTAATCCGGTTGAAAAGATCCTTGAGCAGATCAACGCGAACGACTACGATCTCATTATAATGGGGACCCACGGGCACGGCGCGTTTGCGGATGCCATGATGGGTAGCACCTCCCGGCGCGTTCTGCGCCGGTGCCTGAAACCGGTGCTGGTTGTGCGCTTACCAGAGTAACGGTAGCGCGACAGGATAGCTCTTTGAGGGCCGGCGGGACCTTAAAGGCCCCGGACGGCCCTTTTTTCGCTTGCAGCTATTTTTCCAATTGGATGACCAGGAAGCCTGCATTGGGACGCTTTACCAGCAGGCTGAACTCATCACCTCTATCAACCTTGGCAAGCAGGTTTTTGTAAGCTTTCAAGCCGTCGACCCGCTTGCGGTTGATTTCCTTGATGACATCGGCGGTCCGAATGCCGGCCAACTCGCCTTTACCACCTGGTGCTACTTCCGTGACCAAGACCCCTTTTTCGCCCTCATCGATACCAAGCCGACGGGCCGTGTCTTTGGTCAGCGCCGTGACCTCGATGCCCAGGTCGTCGCTTTTCTCCTGTTCGGCCCTAGCTACCCGACGGTCGTCTTCCCGCTTGGCAAGTTTGACCGATCGCGATATTTCCCGGCCATCCCTTAGCAGGGTGATCTTGGTATTCTGGCCGACGGCTAAACCCGCTATCATTCTTGAAAGCTGTCGACTGGTCTTGATCTCTTTGTCATCAACCTTGACTATAATGTCACCCACTTCGATGCCGGCCTTGTCCGCGGGGTCATCTTCAAATACCTGCGAAACCATGACCCCGGCGTTCTCACCAAGCTCGTAATATTTTTTCATTTCAGGTGTTAGATTTTGAATACCAACCCCCAGCCAGCCGCGGGTAACGCCCTTGCCTGTCTTGAGCTGAGCAATGATATCCGCAGCCATGTCGATGGGTATGGCAAAGCCGATCCCCTGCCCCCGGGCCACGATGGCGGTGTTGATCCCCACCACCTCGCCGCTCAGGTTCAGGAGCGGGCCACCGCTGTTGCCCGGATTGATGGAAGCATCGGTCTGGATGAAATCATCATAGGGTCCGGAACCGATGATGCGCCCTTTGGCGCTGACAATTCCCGCTGTGACGGTTTGTTCCAAACCGAAAGGGCTACCGATGGCAACCACCCAACTGCCTACTTCCAGAGTCTCGGAATCGCCGGTCTTCAAAGCCGACAAACCTTTGGCGTCGATTTTGATGAGTGCCAGGTCGGTGTTCGCGTCCCGACCAATCACCTCGGCCTTGTACTCTTTCTCATTGGAAAGTTTTACGGTAATTTCATCGGCGTCTTCTATCACGTGATTGTTGGTGACTATATAACCGGCTTTGTCGATGATGAATCCCGACCCTAAACTGCGCTGTTTGAAATCCCGCTGGGGACCTCTGCCCTGAGGGCCGAAAAAATCATGGAACGGATTGTTGTCGCCAAAAGGACTTCCGGGACCGAAGGGATTGCCGAAAAAGTGTCGGAAAACACGCCCCCCACCTTTGATGGTTTTGACGGTGCGAATGTTGACCACCGCCGGGCGGGCCTGCTGGGCCAACAGACTGAAATTGGCCGGCACCATTTTAACACCCGCTGCCGGTTGGGCTTCGGAATTCGCCGGTCCGCCGGCAAGCAGGAAACCAACCGCCATAACGATAATAAGCAATGATAACCAGGTAGTCTTTCTATTCATTTCGAACCTCCTCGGGTTAACAGTCATTTGATTGCATACATAATAACGCACGAAGTTAACCGGAAGATTACCGGAAGATTACCATTTGGTAATGTTCGTTGAATGGTGACGAAGCAGTCGCGTTGCAGGTTGCCCGGAGAACAGGCCGCCGGTGCGGCGCCGTTTAGCTTTAGGCGGGTATCACGATTTTGAAGGTGCTGCCACTTCCCGGACTGCTGGAGACCTGAATGTCCCCGCCATGCACCCGGGCGACAGCGCGGGCCAGGCTCAACCCCAACCCGGTACCCGGTAGTGAGCGACTCTGGTCGCAGCGGAAGAAACGTTTGAAGATGAAGGGCAGATCTGCAGGGCTGATTCCAAGACCGGTATCCTGGATAGAAACGCATATTTGATTGGGATTATTCATGTTCTCGGCCGAGACCCGTACCTGGCCGCCCTTATGGGTATACTTGATGGCATTGTCCATGAGGTTTGCGATCATCCGTTGCATCATCTTCAATTCCCCTCTAAATACAAGGGGCTCAGGCGTATGGCAGACCAGGGCGATCTGCCGGTCTTCCGCCAGAGGGCTGAAAAGTGCGCAGGCTTCGGATACGATTACCGCCAGGTCGAGCTCTTCCAAATGCAATTGCCCGACACCGGCTTCGGTTTTGGAAATCAAGAGCATGGTGTTGATCATGTCCAAGAGCCGGTCACATTCTTCTATTGTATCAGCGGCCAGGGTCTCATAGTCGGCCGGGGCAGCATCGGTGGTTAGGGTAATTTCCGCCTGTCCGCGAATCCGGGTGATCGGACTACGCAGATCGTGGGCGATATTATCACTCATCTCGCGCATCCCGGTTACCAGGTCTTCGATCCGGTCGAGCATGGTATTAAATGCCGCCGCCAGCTGGTCAATCTCGTCACCGTGACCTTTGGCGACAATTACGCGCTCTTGCAAAGATTCGCTTGAGATACGGCTGGCCGTTTGGGTTACAGCTGCCATCCCGGCCAATGCCCGCCTGGACAGGAGCCAGCCTAAAAGAACCGCCACGACTAACAAACCGGCCATGGCCGCGACGAAAATGCGGACCAACGCGGCCAAGAACCGCATATTCCCCGCTACAGATTGACCGAACTGCATGATGATGCCCGGTCCGATAAAACCGTATATGACCCGTACATCTCGTTTGGGTTCTGGGAGGGTCACAGTCTCCTTGACAGTGATGTCTCCTTCCAACAGGCGTCTGAGTGCTTTGGGGTTAACGTCAAAATCCCGCCAATGGGACATGGAGGAGGTCAGAAAAGCCTCTCCGCTGGGTAACAGCAAGCGGATAAAAACGTCCTTTTCGCCGGCGGTCTGGGTCTCGATCAAAGCGGCCTCTTTCACACTTTCCAGGTCCTTTATGGCCAGCATGGCAGAGAAATGGCCGATTTGACGTTCTAAGGCTCGATCCGTCCGTTCGTTTAACTCAAGGGAAAGTAAAAAATAGATCATCGTAAATGCCAGGCACATTGTGGCCACGAACACCACTGCGTACCAGAGCGTCAACCGAAAAGCGAGCGAGCGGCTGAATTTACGCATCGGTTTTGAGAACATATCCCACCCCGCGTACAGTATGAATCAGCTTTTCCTGGAATTCTTTGTCCACTTTGTCTCGCAGCCTGCAAATCCGGGCCTCAACGACATTCGTCTGCGGATCGAAGTTGTAATCCCACACGTGTTCCATAATCATTGTTTTTGAGACAACTTTGTCTCGATTTCTTAAGAGATATTCTAACAATGCGAATTCTCTGGGCTGCAATTCGATGTCGTGGTTGCCGCGCTTTACTTTTCTTGAAAGCAAATCCAGGGAAAGATCTCCCGCAACCAGACGCGACGGCTCCCCACTGTTGCTTTGCCTGCGGATCAAAGCCTGAACCCGGGCCAGTAGTTCCGAAAAAGCAAAGGGTTTGGTCAAATAATCATCGCCGCCGATTTGTAGACCTCTTACCCGGTCCTCAATGGAATCTTTGGCGCTCAAGATAATCACCGGAGTCATCACTTTTTCGCGGCGTAGGGTTTCGATAATAGCCAAGCCATTTGTTTCCGGAAGCATAATATCTACGATAACAGTATCATATGGTTCGTAAAGCGCCAGGTCGAGCCCTTCGCGACCGTTCGCGGCATGGTCCACGGCATAGCCGGTTGACTGAAAACCCTTAATAATAAAGGAAGCAATTTTAAGATCGTCTTCAATTAATAGTAGTCGCACGATTCGCTCCAGTATCTATTTAAAAATAACTGTTATTCCTAATTCTTAAGTGTCAAAATTTTGACACAATTATTTAATTCATCTTGCTTCAGTGGATAATATACCAATTAGTCAATGAATGAAATTGCATTTATCGTTATAGATTTGCAACCCTTATGAGAAATAATCTGGTTCCCGACCTAACTTTTTCAATTGCAAAACGCCCATCAATCAGCCACACGATTTTGACCACCAAATGTTGTAGATTGAATACAGATACCTACACATTTTGAAGCAGTGTTCGGTTGCAAATCAGAAAATGAGGCCCATCTGCCTGATATCAGAGCCCTGATCGCGGTTATTTATTCAGGATCTGGCAATATTTCCAGATAAAACGTGCCAAATAATCATCAAAAAGTGAAATTCATATTTTTTAGGTACAATAATTGCAGTATTATTTATTCAGCTACCCTGGGGGTAGCCAGATACCCAGATGACAATCTGCTACCCCAATCCTGAACATCGAACATTTTGCTATCTGGAGGCCAAAATGGAAAAGAGACCCCCGACATGTGCCACCTTTGATTTTGAGATCGGCAATCTTTTAGAAAGCCCCTGTAAACGATGTCACAAACAGGCGTTGCTACCTAAATGCGCCGCAAAATGCAAACTGATTGACGATGTCCAGAAGATCCTGGCCGGCGGTATATCCAGTGTGAAAAATTTCTCACCGGCCGAGTCGTTCACTATTCTGATCAGTGAGTAGTGATCTCAAAAATTTACTGGACGGGCAGGTACGGTTGTTAGTAAGTAGATGATGATACACGATTATTCGAGCTGAAACAAGGCAACCGCGCGAATTGAGGGGCCCCGCTCTGATCACCTGCAGAGTGGGGCTTTATATTTGGTTCGCCACGACACGGATTCGAAAATAAGCCACTAAATTTATAAACATTATATCAATCCGGCCAATACGAAGAGCGCTAAAAAATGCCTCGTTTTGATTTCATTCTTGACATTACCATCTATATTCTTATTATACCGACAATCAATCAGCAAACGGCTTTGCGAGGTAAACAATGCCAGTGTATGAATTTGAATGTGAAAGTGGCCATGTGACCGAGGGTTTGGTAAGACTCGGAACAAAAGAAGTAGACTGCCCCAAATGCCAACAGAAGGCCAAAAAGATCATGTCACTGTGTGCCTTCGAACTGAAAGGTGGCGGTTGGTACGCGGATGGCTACGCCTCCAGTAAAACCTAACCCGATGGCTTTGTTCATCACGGCCCCGCTGTCAGCGGCATTCTTTTCTCGCTAGCAACAGCCGATCTTCCCCAATCAGACAACCCTTCTACTTTATGTCAGCACGGCCAGAACTGCATCCGGATCTATCCGGTGTGGTTGCACTTGCCGTTTGCCAGAAGGATAGGAGGGCCCTTTCCAGATCCGCGTTGCCCCTGATTTTCCGTGGCTGCCAGTAGTCAGGCAGCAAAGACCGGTAATCGTGGCGCGTATAACGTTGATCGATCAGCAGGACCACCCCCGTGTCATGGGCGGACCGGATCACCCGGCCAGCCCCTTGCATAGCCCGATTGAACCCGGGATACTGATAAGCATACTGAAAACCAGCCCCCTCAAACGTATCGAAATATGCCTTAATCAGATCATTTTCAAAAGATATAGCCGGAAACCCTACGCCGACCACGGCCGCCCCGGACAATTTATCCCCTTCCAGATCGATTCCTTCACCGAAAATCCCTCCCAGAACGGCAAAACCCACTAGGGTGCGATCGGGCTGGAAGTGGAAGTGTTCCAAAAAGGCTGATTTTTCAGCACGCGTCATTTCCGGTCTTTGTACAATGGTGTTCAGACGCGGACATTTTCGGACGACAGCCGCGTGCGTCATCATCAGGTACTCATAGGAGGGAAAGAAAAACAGGTAATTCCCTTTTTGCGGGCCTACCAGCGCCACCAACATTTCGCTGAGTGCCTGCAGAGTCCCCTCCCGCTGGCGATACAGCGTCGAAATACCATCCGCTACAAACACGCCCAAATGCTCCGGCCGAAAGGGCGAGCCGATTTGTATGCTGGCCGTACCCTCCGGACAGCCGAACAGGCGTTGAAAATAGGATGGTGGTGTCAGGGTGGCGGAAAAGAAAACAACGGCGCCGCTGGTGTCCATCACGGCTTTCAACCGTTGGGCCGGATCAAGGCAAAACAGCTTCACCCGGAGATTCTTAACAGACTGCTCCATTAGCGTGACATACTCGTCGCCAAATTGATCGGCCGTTTTTAAAAAATCGACAGCCGCGAAATAGAACTCCAACACGGCTTCACGAGGCGGCGCGCTTGTATTTTCCAACAGCCACCGCTCCGCCTGGCGGACAAAATCGGTCAGACGCAACAATAGGTCCACAGGCGCCTGATCCTGGGCGTACGCCCTTTCCGGCAGGGCCCGGCATTGTTTCCGCGCCGCCAGCATCCAGGTGTTGATTTTCCCCAGACTTCTGTAGAGCGCCGGACGGTGTTTGCCGAAAGCGCGCCTTAAGGCCAAAACGGCCCCCTTTTCGAGCTGGGCCGAAAACATATCCCGAGCGCGATCCACCAGGTTATGGGCTTCATCCACCAGGAATATGCAGTGGCGCCCGCTTTCGCTTAATAGACGCTTGAGCGAGACCCGCGGGTCGAATACGTAATTGTAATCGCCGATTAAACAGTCCGACCAGTCAACCAGCTCCAAAGAAAATTCGAACGGGCAGATCCCGAATTCGCGGGCGGTTGCCTCTATACGGCCACGCGAAAAATCATCTTCCGTGCAGATTGAACGGACGGCGGCAGGCAGCCGGTCATAATAGCCTCTTGCAAATTCACATTCCTCCGGCGTACAGGATCTTTCAGCTAAAAAGCAGATCTTGTCTTTCGCCGTTAGCGTCAAGGTCCTTAGCCTGAGCCCCCTGGTCCGCAGAGCCGCTAACGCTTTTTGGGCTGCCAGCCGGCCGGTGGTACGGGCGGTCAAGTACAATATCAAAGGGGTCTCAAAATCCGCCATGGCTTTTATCGCGGGGAAGAGAGCCCCCATGGTCTTGCCGATTCCGGTGGCGGCCTGTATCAGAAGCTGCTGCCGATCGCGAATGGTGCGGTACGCATGGATCGCCATCTCCCGCTGGCCGGCCCGAAATTCGGCAAAGGGGAATTCAAGCCCTTCGATAGAAGCATTGCGAACGGCCTGCCATTCAAGACCCGCCGTTACCAATTCCAAGTAGCGGGCGGCAATGTCATCAAACCGCAGCTTCAATTCAGACAACCGGTACTTTTGCGCCCAGGTTACCGTCTCCAGGGTCTCTATATGACAATACGTCACCTGGACCTCAACCCGCTGCAGCTTTTCACCGACCGCAAACAGGTATGCGTAGCACAGCGCTTGCCCGAGATGAATCGGATCCGGTTGCACACGAAGGTGTTCCAGGGATTGTACCGTGGTTTTGATCTCTTCAATCGCACAGCCGTCGGTACCCTGGTAAACACCGTCAATACGTCCACTGACCGACAAATTGATGCTGTGGGTCGCCACCAAAAGGTTCACCGGCACCTCCGCCACATAGTGGGACGGCCTTTTTTTCTGCAGCTTTCGATGTATACGAATACCATCCCTGGCGCGGTGGGGACCGGCAAAAGCGATCCGCAGATCCCCTGATCGCAAGACCCGGCTTACCATGTTCTTCACCGCCACCTTGTGGGTAACAACCAAAGCCTGCCTCCCGCTAATTCGTTCAAACCCAGCCCAAACCGACGTAGAGCCCATACATAAATGAATGGGTTCAAAACAATACCTGCAGCCAGCGGACTGGTAGTGGCCCGGTATTGATTTGAAAAGCCGACCCGCACAATAGCCGGATGATGTTCCTTCCGCCGGCCGGAGAGTGGTTGCCCGCCCGTGGTCGATCTTGCCTAACATTTCAAAAGGGAAGGGGCCAGAAAAAAGTCAGACGGGTTCCGTCCAATTTTCCAGAATTGACACTACGGGATAATTCACCTATGATGCATGGTCGTTTGACTATCGGAAAGTCCGATAAAATTACTGATATAACAATAACATATCTCATGTCTGCGCGCGGATGTGGATCAGACTGGCTCCCAGCGATCGGCCAACCGGGAATACGGCCCACGGGCTGGGGGCACTTTTAGACAGATTTCAGGTACCGGCTATCCTATGCGCCCAAAGCCCGATAGTGTATTCAAATCAATCAACACCAAGGTCGCTGCAAAGTTCAACGGCCTGATCATTTTGGCTGTCCTTGTTGCCGTGATCTCCACTTCCACTTTTATCACCGCTTACCTGATGCATCGCTTCAGCAAGGATGTCATTGCAAAGGACCGTCTGCACAACAAAGGCCTCGCACATGCGGTCAAGGGTTTCGTGGACCACGCCTACAGCCTGAATGACCAGTTGGCGCGACACCCGACGATCGTTAGCGCCCTCAGAAGTGCCGCCCCCCAATGGAACCTGCGGGTGGCCCAATATCAAGCTGACGGAGCCGCTCTTGACCGTAATGCTACCGTCGCCGGCCTGCCGCTACTGTCCGCAATGCAGGCCAGATATCATTTCGTCGATCTATTTTTTCTTCAGGATGCCAACGGCGACCAGGTAGCCCGCAGCTTCGGCCCGTTGGGCCGTCGCGGACATCGGTGGTGGTTCAAACAGATGACTGGCGACGGGGAATACCGACCGTTCTTTTCTAAATCTTATTTTTCGATTACCGGCGACAAACCGGTCGCTTCGGCCTTTCATCCGGTGTTTGATGAGAACCGTTTCGCCGGTATTATGGGGACCGACATCAATTTTGACCGCCTGCAGGATATGATCGCGGAATACCTGGACTCCAAGGACCTCTACGCCATGGTCATCGATAACGAAGGGGTCATCATTGCACACCCCGATCGACAGATTCTCAAGGAACTCTACAATCTTAAAAAACTGACCCGCCAGGTCCTCGCCAAGGATAGTGCCGGGCAGGCCCTGCTCGACAAAGACGGCAACCACTTGACCGCCCAGCAGCCCCTCGACTGGGACCCCGCTGTAGCTCAACTTGCCGCTCACGCTCTGCGTGGGCAGCCGGGATATGTCGAGAATATCGAGTTTAGCGGGGCGCGCTGCACATTTTATTATGCGCCCATTCCCCTGCCTGGTGATGCAGGGAAGTATTATGCCACCATCCTGATTCGGAACGCCGCCACCTTGAAGCAAACCCGCTTTACCCTGCTGGCATTTACGGTTCTATTTTCGGGAGCAATCATATGCCTGCTTATCATCCTGTTTCGCCATCAATTCAAACGGCAAGTAATCAAACCGCTTGAAAAGGTGAATCACACCATCAAGCGCCTGGAAATCAATTCCGAAACACCCGCCCCGGTTGACTCCGCGGATGAGTTCCAGGTTCTGGTCCAGACCTATACCGACATGTGGCAAAAGCTGGCCGCCGCCAACCGTGAGCTCTCCGAAATAAATGCAGAGCTCGAACAACGGGTGGCCAAACGGACCGCGGCTCTCGAAAAAATCAATAAGGCCCTGCGACGCGACATTGAGCGCCGCAAGAAGGTGGAACGCGAACTGCACGAAGCCGAATCCATATACCGGCGCACTGTCGAGGCTTCCCCGAATGCCATCACGATCACCCGTATGAAAGACGGACGCTATACCATGGTGAACGACTCGTTCTGTCGCCTGGCCGGTTACGCCCGGGAAGAGGTGCTTGGCAAAACCCCTGCTGAACTAGAATTATTCGTCAACGCTGATGACAGAGAAACGCTGATCACCGCCTTGAAAGAATCCGGAGAGGTCAATCATATCGAAATTCCCTTCCGATCACGATCCGGCCAAGTTCTCGACACCCTCTGTTCCGCCCGGGCCCTGACGGTCAAGGGTGAAGCGTGCGTGGTAGCAGTGGTGATGGATATATCCAGCCGCAAAAGGGCGGAAAACGAGTTCCGGGAGCTCAACCGCGAACTCGAAGAAAGGGTGGCCGAACGGACCTCCCAATTAGAGGTGGCCAACCGTTATCTGGAAGAGTCCATTCAGCAGGCCAAACGACTGGCCCGCGATGCCCAGGCCGCCAGTGTGGCCAAAAGCGCGTTTCTCGCCAATATGAGCCATGAAATTCGGACCCCGATGAATGGCATTATCGGGATGTGCAACCTGGCCTTGACGACAAACTTGGATCCCAAGCAGCAAGAATACCTGGAAATCATACAGTCCTCCGGGAATGCGCTCCTGTCCCTGATCAATGACATCCTGGACTTTTCCAAGATCGAGGCCGGCAAGCTCAGTTTCGAGAGAATCCCCTTTGCCTTGCGCAAAGTGATGGACGAGGCGCTGGATGTATTTCTGGACAAAATCACCGGCCGGGATATCGAACTGGTCCTCGATGTTTCCGAGGACACACCCAACCGATTGATATCGGATCCCCTGCGGTTGCGCCAGGTCTTGATCAATCTGCTTTCGAATGCCTTGAAATTCACGGAACGCGGCGAAATCCATATCTCGGTAAAAACGGAACGCGAATTTGGCGATAAGGTCACCCTCCTATTCTGCGTCCGGGATACCGGTATCGGGATTGACCCGGAACTGCACGGCTCCCTGTTCGACGTCTTTTCCCAGGCAGATGGGTCTACTACCCGTAAATACGGTGGCACCGGGCTCGGCCTGGCGATCTGCAAACGCATCGTGCGCATAATGGACGGGAAAATCTGGGTCGCAAGCGAACTTGGCAAAGGCAGCCACTTCTATTTTACGGCCACATTTGAGCGGCAGCGCGATCAGGTTACGGCTGATTTCCAGATCCCGCCGGAACTGAAAAACAAGAGCGCACTGATCGTAGAGGATAACGCTACCACGCGGCTTGTCTTGAACCGTTATATCAAATCGTTCGGATTCATTACGGAAACCACCGGCAGCGCGGAAAAAGCCATCACCCTTGTCAAAACGGCCGCAGCCGGTGAGCCGTATAAACTGGTGGTCATGGATGTCAGTTTGCCCGGCATGGACGGTATTGCCGCCCTGAAAAAGATGAAGCCTCCCAGTTCGTCGGCCAAAACCTGTTTTATCATCATCAGCGCCTCCGGTCACGAAGAGGAAGCCGAGCGCATGGCCCGCCTGCATGGCGCCCATTTTCTGCCGAAACCGGTAAAACAGTCCGCGCTGTTTAATACGATCATGGCGGCGTTTGGCCGCGGAGAACGTTACGCGACGACGATGCCGGCCGGGCGCCAGGCTGCCTCCAATCCGCTTGGTGAATACCGCCTGCTCCTGGTTGAGGACAATCCCATCAACCAGAAGGTCGCCCTTGAAATTCTAAAGGGGACCGGTGCCAACATCGATATTGCCGCCAATGGACATGAAGCCATAGCCGCCGTCCGATCCCGGAACTATGATATTGTCCTCATGGATGTCCAGATGCCGCAAATGGATGGTATCCAGGCCACCCGGATTATTCGTGAGGAACTGGCACAAACCACCTTGCCGGTCATTGCCCTGACCGCCCACACCATGGCGGGGGATCAGGAGCAGTGTCTGCGGGCGGGGATGAACGATTACGTGGCTAAGCCAATTGATCGGGACGAGTTGTTCCGGGTTATCGAAAAGAATCTGCCGCAAACCACAGGTTTTGGCCCGCTCTTTTCTGCGGCTCGCTTTGCATCTCCGTCAACGGATTCTGAGCAGCACGGGCGCCTGCCGGGACTGAACGTGCAAAAGGGGCTGGCAAGGATCGGCGGTTCGGTTCAGCTCTATGTAGAAATCGTTCAAGAATACTGCGATGCGGTTCTCTAAAAAACTCCAGTAGTGCCGATCTGTGACCGTATCTGTCACAGACGGCGGTTATAATGGCCTCATAACCTTAAAAAGGAGGCCGCTATGACAACATTTACGATCACAGAA
>Ga0126330_10000051_pt1 | contig 39268 bp, 33 predicted proteins | sample InaspJWI91metaG_FD_97004 | JGI IMG/M metagenome (GOLD analysis project Ga0126330, IMG submission 97004) | Marine gutless worms symbiont microbial communities from Oahu, Hawaii - Inanidrilus sp. 2 OAHU.JWI-91 metaG | ecosystem: Host-associated > Annelida > Digestive system > Unclassified...
CGCCGGGGCCCCGGCGGATACCCCTCTGGAAGACGGCCCTTCTGTGCCTGCTGTTCTGTGGATCGGCGGTATCTTTCGGCCGTTCCGCGGCAGACGGCGACGGCCCTCCTGAAATTTCGGTGCATACGGCCTGGCAACGGTCTTTAGACGCACCTGCCGATACCGTATTCCTGATCGTGGAGCTCACCATCCCCGAGGGTTACCATATCAATGCCGATGCCGGTCAATTGCACGTATCGCCGGATTTTTCACCGGCTCCCACAAGCCTCCAGGTCGTGAATGCATCCCGGGGGTTGACCGCCGGCGCACCTGTGTTTCCAGCGGCCGTCCCAATGACGGTCTCTTTTTCGGACCACCCCATCATGTTATTCGATGGCCGCGTACCGATTCGTGTGCCCATCACGGTATTTTCGTCCGCCGGTCCACCGTTTATGGTAGATCTGACGCTCTTGTATCAAGCCTGTGATGAACAGGCGTGTTATTTCCCCACCCAAAAACCGCTGCGTGCCGTCGTCGATACACTTCCGTCGGCAATGACGGTGTCACCAACCGCAACCGCTCCGCCCGGCACACGGATGCAATACCAATTATTCGGGATTAAACTCCATATGGATCCGTCCCGGTGGCTTGGCAAAATACTGCTTCTGGTCATGGCGTTCTTCGGCGGTGTGCTCCTCAACCTCACGCCCTGCGTTCTACCGTTGATCCCCATTAAACTGATTAGCCTGGCGTCTGCTGCTGAGAAAAACCGGCGGCGGAGCCTCGTCCTGGCAGGTGCCATGTCGCTGGGCATCGTGGGGTTCTGGGGCGGCCTGGGTCTGGCGATATCGCTGTTCAGCAGCATGGTATCGGCCAACCAGTTGTTCCAATATCCATGGTTCACCATCTTCATCGGTGCTGTTATTGGGTTGATGGCCGCTGGTTTGATGTGGGCCCCCCAGCTGCCCATGCCGGCGTTCTTGAATCATCTAGACCCCCAGCAGCACCGGCTGGGCGGCTCTTTCTGGATCGGCGTACTGACCGCGGTGCTGTCCACCCCCTGCACGGCGCCCATAATGGGTACGGCCATGGCCTGGTCCGTATCCCAGGCACCGGCCACGGCATTGATGGCGTTTGTGGGCATCGGATTGGGCATGGCCTCGCCATACGTGGTGCTGACCATCTGGCCCGCCGGTGTTTCCCGTTTGCCCAAATCCGGGCCTGGAAGTGTGCTGATGAAACAGGTGATAGCGCTTTTGCTGTTGGCGGCGGCAGCGTATTTTGTGGGTACCGGCGTCAGCGGGCTGCTGGTAACTCCCCCGGAACCTCCGGCAAACACTTATTGGTGGGCGGTCTCGGGGTTCATTGCGGCGGCCGGCGGCTGGCTGGCCCTGCAATGCCGCCGCATCGACCCGTCTCGGCTCCGGCGCCGCATATGGATTGCCGGCGGTGTGGCGACGGCGGTACTGGCGCTGTTCATGGGACAGCATTTCACCGGAGAAGAACCGGTCCGCTGGTCATACTACACCCCGGCCAGGTATGCCCAGGCCACCGCGACAAGCAAGCCGGTGGTCATCGTGTTTACGGCGGAATGGTGTCTGAACTGCAAGGCCATCGAACAACAGGTGTATCGTCATGAGGCCGTTGTGGCGATGTTTTCAGAAGGCCGGGCAATTCCCATGAAAGTGGATCTGACCGCCCCCAACCCTCACGGACGGGCATTTCTAGGATCCCTGGGGCAGCTGGGCATTCCGCTGGTGGCGGTCTGGTCGCCGCGCGGCCGCTTCGCGTTTATCAGCGATTATTATTCTGCGGGGCAGCTGGTGGAAGCGGTGGATCGCGCCGTCATTCCATGAAGCTGCGGAAAACAGCTTCAAGGGCCTCCGGCGAGTGTCCGCCGGCAATGCGCTTTACTTCCTCCCCCTTTCGAATGAGCAGCATGAGTGGCAGTTTGGAAATGCGGAAAGTCTTTACTGCGGTGTCTCCCGCCCAGTAGATCGGAAACCGGATCTGGTGGTGGTCGACGATGGGCTGCATAACCTCCGGTCCGCCCGAGTCCAAGGCCACGCCGATAACCTTCAGGCCACGGGGACCATAGGCCGCATACAGGCGGTTGATGATGGGAAGCTCTACCACACAGGGAGCACACCAGGCCGCCATGAACACGACCACCTGGTTTCCGTCACTCTCGTGAAGAACCGATTGCAGTCCTTCCGCGGATATGGGCATCACCTTCCCGGCGAGAGCGGCCGGCACAGACAGCAGCATCACGACCGCTACAGCCGCGAGCAAACAGATGGGCTTCACGCGGCCACCATCGACGGCCCCATTCATGCATATCGCCATTTTACGGCATGTTCTCCAGTGGATAGACGATGACATACGGTTTTGGCTGGACATGGAACGCTTCAATATGGATATTGTTAACGATGCCCTGCTTGTCAAAAATAAACTTGGCAATATTGTAATCCGGGCATTGGCCTGGCTTCAACCACGGCAACCAATACATACATGCCCGATAGCAGACATGCTGTCAACAATGCAGCGGTTGTAAAATTGCCTGAATTTCAAGGATTTTGACAACAGGAGGCCGGCCTGTTTGCAGCAGCGGGCACGGGACGCTTCATCGCCGCCTGGGCCGGCGGCCATGTATGGACGGCCGGCGGTATCAATGCCACGGCGACAACCGCGGTTCTCGCATCCGTCGCCGGCATTGCCTCGCTGGCCTGAGGACTGAAAGGGCGGGAACCAAACAAAAGCTGAAAACCAGTGTTAAGTTTTAAGTGTTAGGTGTTAAGATGAAAACAAAACAATGCAGAACACGGAACTACCAGTCCCCTAACATCACGATCAAGGACTACTTTGCGGGATCGCATCCTGGCGCGGCAGGGCATTCGGGTAATCCCGGTAATCACGGCAGGATGAGGCTCCAACATGAAATGCGGGTCTTAAAACTTAACACTTAAAACCTAACACGATGTTTTTAACCCTGGCCCCCCTAAAAGGCTTCACCGAGGCCCCTTATCGCAATGCAGCCGCAGCCTTTTTTACGGGGTTTGACGCCGCCATGGCCCCATTCGTGGTCACTATCCAGGGCCGCAAGTATCCCAACTCCCACCTGAAGGACCTCTTGCCGGAAAACAATCAAGGCTGGTCGGTAATTCCGCAGGTGTTGACTAACGATGCTGCCGGATTCATTAAACTGGCCGGCCGCCTTTCCGATCTGGGCTACGATACGGTTAATTGGAACCTGGGCTGTCCGTTTCCGCGGATGGCAAAGAAAAACCGGGGCTCCGGCCTTCTGCCCGATCCTGAAAGAATTGACCGGATACTTGATCAAGTGCTCTCCAAGACATCTGTGCGTTTGAGCATTAAAACCCGAATCGGCCGCTTTGCCCCGGAAGAAATGGACACACTTATGCCCGTATTTAATCGCTACCCCCTGGCGGAACTGATTGTGCATCCCCGCACAGGTATCCAGATGTATTCCGGTGAACCAGACCTCGCCACATTTGCCAACTGCCTGGAACGGTCTAAAAACCCGGTTGCCTATAACGGCGATATTAACACAGTTGCCGATTTTAGAACCCTTGTGGATCGGTTTTCATCCGTGGATCGCTGGATGCTCGGCAGGGGTGCCCTGGCAGACCCCTTCCTGCCGGGTAAAATAAAAGGCCTGGACATCCCGCATGCGGACAAACTCGACATCATCCGCCGGTTTCATGATCGGTTGTTTTCAGCTTATGCGGAAATGCTCTCCGGACCCTCCCACCTGGGGGACAAAATGAAGGGGTTCTGGCTTTATCTCTCCCGCTCGTTCGAAGACGGCCGCAAAATTCTCAAAAAAATCCAGAAAACCCGAAAAACGGATCATTATACGGACGTGGTGAAACACTTTTTCGACAGCGGGCCCACCTGGATATAGTAGAGTAGTTTTTAAAAATATGTTCCGATGAATCCATACTGTCATTTTGAGGCGTGAAACGACGAAGAATCTCTTACGATGAAGGATCCCCCAAGCATGCGGGGGAATCTTCGCTCCGCTCAGAGTGACAGAATGACGGAGCATTTTAATGAAAATTGGTATAGAAGCGACGATTGCGACCGTCATGCCGGTCCCGGACGCGATCCGGGACCAGCATGACAAAAAGGGACCATGTCCTTAGGTATTTGGTAGCGAAAAGGCTGGCCGTTTTCGCCCGATTTATGTCATTTATGCCGCTTGCAATTTTCAACGAATGGGTATTGTATGGATAAAAACCATAAGGAGGGTGACATGGGAACCTGGCATAAAACCGGATGCGTATTGTGTGCGCAGAACTGCGGGCTGGAAATTCGCGTTGAAAACAACCGCATGGTCAAGGTTCGGCCGGACAAATCCAACCCGCGCAGCCAGGGCTACGTCTGCCGCAAAGGCCTGAACGTCATTCATCACCAGTACCCCAAGGACCGCATCACCGAGCCGTTAAAGCGGGTGGGGGAAAAATTCGAACCCATATCCTGGGAACAGGCCATTGACGAAATCGCAACCAAAATGAAAACCCTGGCGGCAGACCATGGCCCGCGCTCCCTGGCCTACATGGGTGCCAGCGCCCAGGGTGGTCATTTTGAGGGCGCGTTCGGATTGTCCATCTTAAAGGCCCTGGGTTCCCAGAACTTTTACAGCTCTGCCGGCCAAGAGTTTGCCAGCTCCTGGTGGCTGTTCGGACGCATGCTGGGCAAACAGTATAATGTTGCCGTTCCGGATGAGCATCATACCCAAATGCTGGTAGGCTGGGGGTGGAACGGTATGGAAAGCCACCAGATGCCCCGGGCGCCGCAGGTGCTCAAAGCCTTTTCAAAAGATCCGGATAAGGTACTTGTCATCATTGACCCGCGTAAGAGTGAAACCGCCGCCATCGCCGACATCCACCTGCCTGTCCGACCCGGTACGGACGCCCTTCTAATTAAAGCCATGATTTCCATTATTTTGGAAAATCAATGGGAGCACAAAACCTACCTTGCCGAACATGTTGACGGCTGGGACGTTATCCGGCCCTGGTTTGAAAATTTTGATGTAAAAGCCGCCCTTGCGGTGTGCGAACTCGACTATGAGCAGGTACTTGAACTGTGCCGCCTGATGACCTCCCGGAAATGGTGTCTGCATCCGGATCTCGGGATTTATATGGGGCGCAACAGTGTTCTCAATTCCTATATGATGAATATTCTGGGGACGATTTGTGGTATTTTTTGCATGCCCGGCGGCAATGTTATTCCGGGCATGGTTGTTCCCATGGGGTATCATGCCGATGAACGTGATCCTAAAACCTGGAAGACGGTTATCACCCATATGCCGCCGGCAGCGGCCGGATCTTTCCCCCCGGCCGTCATGCCGGAAGAGATCCTGAATGATCACCCCAAACGTCTGCGGGCTGTTTATGTCAGCGCATGTAACCCACTGCGCTCATACCCGGACACCACGGCCTATGAAACAGCATTTGCCAGTCTGGACCTGCTGGTGGTCAACGACATCGTTCTAAGCGAGACCGCCCGCCTGGCCCATTATGTGCTCCCCTGCCGAACCTATTACGAAGCCTGGGATGGGACGTTTTTCCCCTGGACATTCCCCAAGGTCTTTTTCCAGATGCGGCGACCAATTGTTTCCCCGCCGGAAAAATGCCTGGAAGCATCCCAGATATTTACCCTGCTGGCGGACAAACTGGGCCTTGTCCCGGATATTCCCGCAGCGGTTTATGCCGCCGCCAAAGAGGACCGTTTTACCTTTGGGGCCAAACTCATGGAATGGGCCGCAACCGTCCCCGAGTCCTTGGCAGCCATGCCATTCGTTCTGGCAAAAACAATTGGCAAAGAGTGGGACAGTGCCGCCCTGGCCGGTCTCTGGGGTGTTCTGATGACCGCTCCCAAGGCGTTTCGCAAAAATGCCGCCCGGATCGGGTTTGAGCCTGGTATGGATCAGGGCGACCGCATTTTCCAGGCGCTGTTGGATACCCCGGAAGGAATCTGGATCGGCGCAGCGGACCCGGCCGAAAATTTCAAGGCCCTTAAAACACCGTCCGGTAAAATCGAAGTTTTTGTCCCTGAGCTTGAAGAAGATGCGAAAAATTTGGATGCAGCCAGTGAGGCCCATGACCTGATACTTCCGGATGAATTCCCCTTGATTTTAAATGCCGGTCGTCACACGCGTTACAACATCAACACCTTGATCCGCGGCCAGGAATGGAACAAAGGCAAGCGGGCCTGCACGGTAGCTGTAAATCCGGTGGACGCAGAAGCAATCGGTGTAGTCGACGGCCAAAACGTAAAAGTCACGACTGAAGCCGGCAGTGAGGTAGGGGAACTCCAGGTATCCCAACAGGTCCGCCCAGGAACGGTGCTGATCCCCCATGGGTTTGGCCTGAATTACGACGGCACTACTCACGGCCTGAATGTCAATTACCTGACGAAAAATACAAACCGGGACCACCTGGGCACACCGATGCACCGGTTTGTGCCCTGTCGGATCGAAACGACTTAGAAGTGTCCCTTTGAGATTTAATTATTGGGGTAGCGGCGGCCGTAGATCATAGCCAACTCGTCTTTATCAAAAAGGTAGTCTGTATTGCAGTTGTGGCATTTGATTTCCATGGGGAAGGGGCCGTTGTCGCGAAGATCCTGCAGATCGTCCACCGGCAGCATCATCAGCATGTTTTCAATCTTATCCCGGTTGCAGTGGCACATGAACTCCACCCGGTAATCGGCCAGGAATTTCGGCTGGTGGCCGTCAAAGGCTTTCCGGACAAGATCCGGTGCGGAAACGGCATCCGTAAAACTTTCACCAATGGACGGCAGATCCGCCAACAGATTTTCCAGGTCTGCCAGGATCGTTTCATCGGCTTGCGGGAGCGCCTGTAAAAAAAGTCCGCCCGCGCCGGTCACCTCACCGTGCGTATCGAACTTAACACTCAGGTTGAATGCAGTGGGAATCTGCTCGGAGGTCAGGTAATACCAGGCCAGGTCCCGGGCGATGGAGCCGTAGTGCAACTCGACCTGGCCGGTAAACGGCTGTTTGGCATCTTCCAGAAAACGGGTAACCCGGATGAACCCGGCACCGAAAAAGGGTGACAAATTAAAACTCTCGACCGGTTTGCCCAGAGGAATCGGCACCTGTTTCAGGTGACCACGCACCTCGCCGAAAGCGTTGGCTTCCACTTCCAGACCCCGTATGGGACCGGAACATTCGATTTTCAACCCAACCCGGTCGCTGCCTTTAAGACCGGCGGTCATCAATCCTGCGCCAAGATAAGCGTGGCCGAGTACAAGGGTTTCCAAGATTCCCAGTTCGTGATTGGCCCGCATTTCATTCACCATACGGGTTCCGTGCAAGATGGCGCCCCGGACCTGGCCCCCTGCCAGGAGAAACCGGTGGATACGATCCCTGGCACTGGCAAGGTGCTGCTCTTTCGGTGTATTTCCGTATGGCTGTTTTTTTATCATTTTCTATGCTGCCCGCTCCCTTCACAATATGAACGAATCACTGTATTTAAGACCCCTGGTGCGGCCTGTCAATGCATCGTGAGGGCCGAGTCACCAACTCATAAGACATTATTTGACAATTCGGGGGTTTGGGACATATCATTAAGATATCACGCAAAGAGCAATCCAATAAAATCATGACGATATATGATCTAACCGAGTTCCTGCGACTCTCCTCCGCACTTAACTACAACCTGAGTGCCGCGTCGATGAACCGCTATAATGTCCTGCGGTTCATCCTGGGCGGCAAGTCGCTGCACAGCGATCGCCACAAGGATAAAGAGCACAAGGCCATCGTCATGGATGCCCTCAATTACCTATTCAGCGCCTACAGCCACAAACGCCGGCGCCTCGGTCCCATGGCCGTTCTCCACCCTCTGCGCGCCTCGGCGGTTTATGCCAAGGCGCCCCGCTATCTCAATATCGTCGACATCCTGTCCGCCCTGCTGCATGATATCCTGGAAGATATCCGGCCGCTGGATTTTGAGAACCATGAATGGGAAAAGCTGGAAAGCATGCTGTATGAATTGCTGGGCAAGCTTGATCAGGATGACGAATGGCGTTTGATGGAACGCCTACAGGCCCTCACGCGATTTGAAAGTGAAACCTATTATCAATATATCGGCCGGTTGCTGGATCGGGCCAAAAACATCCCGGAGCTCATCCAGATAAAACTGGCTGACCGTCTGGACAACACGCTTGACATGCGGATTGACATCGCCGACCCCATTGAAGGGATCGATTTCTTCGAGAACCTCTTCCAGATCTTGTTCGTCGAGAATTTCAAAGGGTTTGATCCGGAGTCCGACCATCCGCCCAGTGCCACCCTCAACGGTGCCAAGCGTCTCTATCAATTATTTAAAAATGCTGTCTTGCTGTCCATGATACGACAGAAAGACACACCCCCACGCGACAATTCCTCGCAGCTGTTCTTCAAAGCGGTCAGCTCGGCCAGCCTGAAAGAAGCCCAGCGCACGTTCATGCACATCCTCGGCTACCACCACACGGACCTGGAAAAGGCTCGTGTCCTCCTGCTCGATGCCATGGAATATTGCTACAAAGGGCGTATCGATGCCATCACCAAAGTAACCGAAGGGCAGACTTTGGATGGCCTTTTTACAACCTATTTCGGTCCCGTGCACAGCAAGACCCGCAATGAAAAGCTGGCCCTGCTGTATGACAACAAACCGTTAATGTTGGAAGCGTCGGTGGCATTTATCGTCATATTCCTGAGTTTTCTCAACGATCCCGAATTTTACGTGAAAGGGATTACGACGGAAGGGATCTCTCCCCACTGATTCCTAACCAAGCAAAGAAGCGCCTGGATTGCTCGGGTGGCCGGTCGTTACCGACCATTCACCCTCCCCCGGCCCCTCCCGTCAAGGGAGGGGAGTACTTAGGCAAAATGCAACAGTAAAGCCGAGGGTCGAATTTATGACGCAGCGGGGTAGTATTCTTCCTCTTCCCCCTTGACGGGGGAGGTTGGGTGGGGGTGCTGCTGGATCTGCCTCGACGGGCATTGGATCACACCAACGAATTGCCCGCTCGACTCATGTCTTGCCAGTCATGGGCGGGAAGTTGTTTTACAATAGTGGGACTATTCTAAGTGGTGTGTTCGCTCACAAGGGGTAGATTTTGGTTCGGGGCAAGGCCGCAGCCTTCCTGGGGACCGCAAGCGTAGCTCATCTACGTTGAGGATCACCAGGGAGCGAGAACGCCGCCCCGGGCCAAAAGATGCTCCTTGTGGGCGAACACTAAGGTAAAACCATAGGCCCGCCGACTTCTTTAGCCTTTTCAGGGCCATAAAGCATCTCCACCAGTTTCAATGCAAATTCTATTGCAGTGCCGGGCCCCCTGCTCGTAATGCAATTCCCATCGACCACCACCCGGCTTTCAATGGATGCATTGGGCGTTAGCTGATCAGAAAAACCTGGATGGCTGGTGGCCAGGCGGTTTTCAAGCAAACCGTGGGTCTGGAGCACAACCGCCGGTGAAGCGCAGATGGCGCCGAAGAAGCCGCCCCCGACGGCCTGCTGTTTTAAAATTGCGATCAGATCGGCCGAATCGCGCAGGTTCTCGGCACCGGGTATACCACCGGGCAGAGCGATCATGTCGAATGTATCGTCCAGGCACTCACCGATCAATTTATCCGCCACGATCTTGACACCCCGGGAGCAAATGACTTCTTTTTCTCCCACGGAAGCGACCACAACCTCTGCCTCCGCACGACGCAAAACATCGATTATGCAAACCGCCTCTATTTCTTCGGTACCCTCGGCAATGGGCACCAGTACTTTTTTAGTCATGATATACACCCATTAAAAGGTTGAACATTTTTGTTTTAGAACCGCCTTTGGAGGGTTTATCACCCCTTTAAGATGCGCCGAGCATCACCGGAAAGGGCGGAGGAGCGAAGTGCGTGTCTGAGCGCAGCGAGTTGTCCTGAGCGCGCCCTTTCCGAGAAGCGCAGGGCAGCCCGCAGGGCCGCGTCTTAGGGGCGTTTTCTTTTGGTTGCTTTTCATTCACGCGAAAGAAAAGTAACAACGCTATACAATGGAAATTACAGAATTTCGGCTTCTGATAGATGACATCTACAGCTGAAACATATTCATGATTGTCGTTTAAAAAGGTAATTTCAAGTCCCCCAACACATTCCCACCGAGATTCAAGCGTTTCTCCAATTCGCCCTGGATATCGCCGAATCCGCCCAGGGCACCTTTGGCCTCACCGGCCGGCCCCTGCAACTGGGCTGATATCTGGGTCTTCAATTGTTTTTTCAAAGCTGCGGTTTGCTGGTGAACCACTTTCCCCATGGCGGATTTGAGAATTCTGTCAACGTCGGACTTAACGGTCACGACATAGTTTTCCAATGTCCCGTTGACATCGGCGTTGGCGGTTAACGTGGACAGATCTTCAAGGGCGCGACCCAAGGCTTTTACCAACGGGATCGCCTGAGCGGGGGTATCCACGGACAGGCTGGTCTGCTTCAGGGCGGCGGTGATGAGAGCCGCTAGGTCTTCACCTTTCAGGCTTGAATCGATTTCCAAATCGGCTATGGCTTTTTTAATCACAATCGGCACACCGGTATCTGCCGGTAGCTTGAAGTTTTCGAGCAGGTAACCCTGCACGACACCCTTTAAGGTATTGATGGACTGAGCTGGATTCGAATAATCCAGACTGCCCAGTATTTTAATCAAGTCAAGTCCATCCAGTTTTTGGCCGGCAAGTTCAAATGTCGTGGGCCGGCCAAGTTGCTGCGGCACCGTGGTAATGTCCTTAAAGACGCCTTTAATTGTTCCGGATTTCAACAACACGCTGGCTTCGGCCTTGCGAACCAGAACAAACGGCATTTCTCCAGCGGCCTGCTCGCTTTTTGAATCGGGGGCTTGTTTACCGGTGTCCGGCTTCTTGTAGCGGTCGTACCATCCCAGGGCCTTTTGGACCCACTGGCACATCTGGTCGCCCATGAGAACCCGGCTCAAGTTACCGAGGCTTTTCGGCGAGAGCGCATACTTGTTGGCCAATCTATTCACATCCGCCATGGGATTGGCGGCGAGCCGGTCAATTTTGCGATTCAGGGCGGCAATTTCACCGTTCAGGTTGTTTTGGGCGTTCTTCAAGTCGTCCAGATCGCGTTGGATTTCCTTCTGGATATTCTGAATGTCACCGGCTGCTGTCAGAAATCCACCCAACTGGCCACCGCCGCCGGTCAGTTTTTCAAAACGGGCCTTGTAGGATTCCAACTTTTTCTGGTCCGGCAACCCGCCCAGCTTCTTTTTCCAGACGGTCTGCTGAGCGGCGATATCCGCCTTGACAGCTTTTACCGCGTCCAGGGAGTCAAGCTTTTCGCTACTCAGGATACTGCTCACATCCGACAATTCAAGGGCCGGCATGGCGATATCGCCACAGCCACTGGCCGCTTTTTCCTTGGCTTTATCTTCCTCGGTTGGGGTCAGGCCCGGCACGGCTCCGGACGTTTGGCGCGGTGTGTTGAATTGAACCCGATCCATGGTCATGTCATCAATGATGACCTTTTTATCCAGAAGCGGCATTGCATCCAGGTTGAATTTGATGGTAGCGGCTTTCACCGCATTTTCCATGGGACTGTCCGGATTGGTCACTTCCAGGCCGGTTAGGGTTACACCCAGGGGAAATAGGGAGAGGTCCGCCCCGGCCAACTCGACCCGGGCACCCACGGCTTGTGTTCCGTACTCTTCAACATTCTTTTCAATAATGCCGTCAATCATGAACAGCGTAATAATCGCTAACAGAACAATGACGCCCAGTCCAACCGCCAGGCCTTTCAATCCCAACCATTTATTCATGATACGCCTCCCAATGCCGGTTTGCTTGAACTCCCTAAAGACTCCTTTAAAATATTTCACAAGAATGGGGTCTAGTCAAACTTTACACGGATTTTGGTCCTGTCGTGCAAGGGTAATAAAATATGAGTTGATCAATATACCGGCTTTTTGTTAGTCTTTGATCTTGTTAAATAAATGACGCCAGGGGCTATCTTAACAACGCACGGGGGAAATATTCATGTCAAGTATCCGCAAACAACTGAAAGGCGTCGTGACCGGCTTTCTGTTTGTGATCCTGGTTTACGCGATCAGCGGATGCTCGGCCAAGCATGTGGCCGTGGACCAGATTGCATCCATGGTGGATACCGGCATGGCCGCCTTTGAGGCCGATGACGACATGGAAATGCTCAAGACAGCGTTTCCAGGCAATATCAAGCTGCTTGAAGCACTGCTGGTGAATCAACCGGACAATTACAATATGCACGTCCTGCTGGCTCGGCTTTACGGAAGCTACGCCTTTGCTTTTCCGGAAACGGAAATGGAAGTGGCGAGCCTGGCGGACGATGATGAGGAGACCGGGCCGGGTCCAACCATTCTGAGGGTTATGGCAGATCGATACTATCAAAAAGGCGCTGCATATGCCCTGCGCGCCCTGGAGTTGAAACACCCCGGCATCAGCCAAAGATTCAGGGATAAGGATCTATCGTCGGAAAGCATCATGGAGCTTAAGGTCGGGGACGTTCCGGCCCTGTTCTGGTATGGGTTCAACCTTGGGGCGCATGTCAACCTTAATAAAAACTCCGTTCGGGCGCTGGCCCAGGCTCACCTGGCTGTGAAAGCCATGCAGCGCGTCATCGAGTTGGACCAGAGGTATTATCACGGTGGGGCCCACCTCTTTTTGATGGTCTGGTACGGCAGCCGATCACCCATGATGGGGGGTAGCCAGGACAAAGCGAAAAAGCACTATCAGGCGGCCCAAGCCATTGCCGGCAACGAATTGTTCCTGGGAGACCTCTACTACGCCCGGTTTTGCCTGTATCAAGCGGGCGAACGGAAGGCTTTTCTTGAAACCCTGAAAAAGGTGGTCGCATCCCAAGACAAAGTACCTGAACTGCTTATGCTGAACACCGTCGCAGCCGCTCGGGCTGCCGCCTATATAGAAGCCGTAGATGAATTTTTTGATTAGCGCAAAGCTTCTGCAATTTAAGGAACCGCAATGAAAAACCTGAAGAGACTCAGTCTAACCCTGGTAATCATCATCCTGACCCTGGCCTGGTCAACCACTGCCCTGGCCCGCGCAACCACGATCAAGGTTGCCCTGGTAACGCCGGACGGCAGCACCTGGAATAATACGATTCGGGAAATGGCGGCCGAATTAAAAAAGAAAACCAATAAACAAGTGAAGCTTAAAATATATCCGGGCGGTGTGAAAGGCGACGAACTGGATGTCCTGCGCCAGATGCGGGCCAACCGGATTCACGCTTCCGGGTTTTCGGGTGTTGGCATGGGGGTCATTCTGCCACAGGTTAGAATCCTGGAAGCCCCCCTGCTGTTTAAAAACTATGCTGAAATCGACCACGTCAAAACCAGTCTCTTCGATCAATTTGCCACGGCCTTTGAAATGAAAGGGTATGTATTGCTAGGGTTCGCCGAAGCCGGCTTCGTCTACTTTTACTCCAAAAAGTCCCTGAAGGGTCCGCAAGCCCTCAAGTCGGTTAAAATGTGGGCCTGGAAGGGAGATCCGGTTGCCGAGACTTTTCTGAAAACATTTGGGATCCGTACCTACCCGCTCCATTTGGCCGATGTCAATACCGGTTTGGAAACCGGCATGATCGACAGCTTTTATTCTCCTCCACTGGCCGCCGTGGCTTTCCAGTGGACGACCCGGGTCGAGCATATTCTGGACTACCCCATGGTCAATTCCACCAGTGCCCTGCTGATCAGCAAGCGTATGTTTCGGCGGCTTTCCGCCGAGAATCAGGCCCTCCTCAGAGACCTTTCCCTGAAATACTGTGCCAAGCTGGTGGACCTGACCCGTCAGGAAAACAAGGAAGCCCTGTTCGAGTTGACCAAAGCCGGAATACAGGTGGATACCCCCACTAAGGACCAGATTGCGCTCTTTCAGGAGAATGCCCGCAAAACCTACACCAAGAATATCCCCGCCCTCTATTCTCAGGAGCTGTTTGATCAGGTGAATGGTGTTCTGAGAGATTTCCGGGCTGGGCAGAAATAGATTGACGATCACCTTTTGTGATGTGGCTGCAATGAACAGGGGTTCTAGAAGCCGAGGGTTCAAGGGGTCGAGTGAAAGGCATAAAAGCAAAACAACGGTTACTTCCATCATCAGGGTTACAAGATATCATCGGGCTCTTAGTGATAGAATGAAAAGCGGTGCACGAAATTCAAGATGTAAATAGAGCCGTACTGTACCCAGATTTGGATGCTTTTTTCACTTGGACCCTTGAACCCTTGAATCCTTGAACCCTTTGTTTTTTTGAAGTACAAGAGCCCTCTAACTACAAATGATCATTTTGAAAAAAATAGATGCCTGGTTGGCTGCGATTGAAAAAACCATTGCCGTGACCCTGTTCTTTGCCCTGGTTGCTTCCATTGCCATTAATATCGTGGCCCGGAATCTGTTCCAGGTTTCCTTTCAATACCTGCTGGAAATGGGTCCCGCGCTGGTCCTCTGGCTGGCCTTGATCGGGTCAACCCTGGCCTTAAGGGAAAACCGCCATATCCGTATCGAACTGGTACTGCGTTTTTGTCCATCACACCTGGCAGCTTTGGCCGGGCGGGTATGCGGTCTTTTCGGCATGGCGATCATGGCGGTCTTGGGGTATGGCTCTCTGGAGTTCGTGACCAACGAGGTGGCTATTTTCGGTGCCCGGGGTTGGCTAGCGGTCGTGTTCCCGGGATTTTTCATCATCGCCTTTTTCAGATTCTTCACCCAGGTGCTGGCGGTCGCACCAGGCAATTCGGGGACGCTTGTCCCTGAATCAGAACCAACCCCAGGAGAGCCGGCGCCATGATCAGCTACCTCCCGCTGGCGATCGGCGGCGTGCTTCTTTTCGCCCTCCTGGAAGCCCCGCTGTTTACCGTGATCATCGGGATATCGATGGTCTGCCTATATGCCATCGACCTCGATTTCATGGCGCTGCAAACCATCCTCATCGAGATAAACCGACTGGCGTCCATGCCGGTGTTGGTGGCCCTGCCGTTGTTTACCTTTACCGGATGCCTGCTGACTGAAACCAACGCACCGCGCCGCATTATGAATTTCACCCAGGCCATTGCCGGCTGGCTGCCCGGCGGTCTGGCCATCTCCGCGCTGTGTTCGTGTGCCCTTTTTACGGCCCTGACGGGGGCCAGCGGTGTGACCATCGTAGCACTGGGCGGTATTTTATACCCGATCTTGCTTGAAAAAAACTACGATGCCAAATTTTCTCTCGGCCTGCTGACCACTTCAGGCAGCCGCGGCCTGCTCTTTCCGCCCAGCCTGCCCATCATCCTCTACGGGGTGGTGGCCCAGGTCGATATCGGCCTGATTTTCAAGGCCGCGCTGGTCCCCGGCCTTTTCATCATCCTGATCCTGGCACTATACATCGTCTGGCACGAATGGCGCAAACCGATAGAGGTCGCCAGCCCGCGCACACCGGTTTCATTCACTCGGGTAAAACAGGCTTTCCAGGAAGGCATGTGGGACTGGCCGATTCTGCTTATCATTCTCGGCGGGGTTTACGGTGGATTCGTGACCATCGCGGAAGTATCCGCCCTCGTGCTATTGTACGTATTGATAGTGGAATGTTTTATCCTCAAGGAGGTATCGTTTTTCCGCCAATTGCCCAAAGTCGTTATCGAGAGCGCTATTTTGTCCGGTGCCATCATCATCATTCTCGGTGCCGCTCTGGGCCTCACGGGATATCTGGTCGATGAACAGATCCCGGATAAGATTCTGGAATTCCTGACCTCGCTTACCGAAAACCGCTATGTGTTCCTGGCGGGTTTGAATCTCTTTCTCCTGGTAGTCGGCTGTATGATGGATATCTTCTCGGCCATCGTCATCGTGGTGCCCATCATGGTCCCGGTCGCTTTGACGTATGGCATCGATCCCATCCACCTGTGCATCATTTTCCTGGTCAACCTGGAAATCGGTTATTCTACCCCCCCGGTGGGTATCAACCTGTTCATCGCCAGTCTCAAATTCGAAAAACCGGTAACCATGCTCTACCGGGCCTCGGTTCCCTGGTTGATCCTGCTACTGCTGTTGCTGGCCGTTGTCACGTACGTTCCAACCCTCAGCTTGTTTGCACTCTAACTTGACAATAATTCAGCAATTGCTCATTATGTGGGTATACTTAGCTACCGCTAAGGCCTATGATTGATTGTGCCGGAGGGCCTGGAAAATGGACAACAAAAAACCAAAAAAGAAGCGCGCCTTTTTTGATCGGAGGTCCGGCCAGGACCGCCGCAGAGCCTATAATATCGACTACTTCCTTGAAGGTGGGCTTGAACGTCGTACCAATGCCAAAGGTGAGCGCCGCAACCAGGAGAAAGACCGCCGTAGAGCCTGGATCAAAATCAGTCCTTGGAGCAGCCTGAAACTTGAGGAACCCCAGCCGGAAGAAGCCGACAGCGACGAATCGGTTGATTCCGAGTAAGCCCGCTGATTTGCATCCGGGCGCAATCTAACACTTCCCAACCTACTGAAATTAAACGGAGGAAACGAGCATGGACTCGGCGCCTATGAATCCCGGTGATCTTTTCGAGATTTCGGGGTATTACTGGAAGACTTGTACCCTGCATGCGGGTGTAAAGCTAGATATATTTACCGTGATGGGCAAACATCAGCGCACGGCCGATGAAATTGCGGCAGCCATTGATGGGGACCCCCGGGCGGTAGCCATGCTTCTCAATGCCCTGGTTGCCATGGGACTTCTTGAAAAAGAGGGCGATCATTTTTTCAACACGCCGACGGCAAGCGCGTTTTTATCCAAAGATTCAAAGCGTTACATCGGCTATATGATCAAGCACCACCACCACCTGGTCCAGTCCTGGGCGCAAATGGACAAGGCTGTTAAAACCGGTCGACCGATAACAAAAGATTCCGAATCGTCAGATGAGGAGCGGCGGGAAAGCTTTCTCATGGGCATGTTCAACATAGCCATGGGGATTGCTCCGGTCGTGGCCGACGATATCGATTTGGGAGGTAGATCGAAACTTCTGGATTTAGGTGGCGGACCCGGCACCTATGCCATCCACTTTTGTCTGGCCAACCCACAACTTTCGGCCGTAATATTCGACCTGCCCACTACCCGGCCTTTTGCGGAAAATACGGTCGCACGATTCAATCTGGCCGATCGCATCAGCTTTGAACCGGGCAGTTATCTGACCGATGCCATACCGGGCCGTTATGACGCGGCCTGGCTGTCCCACGTCCTACACCAGGAATCGCCGGCGGATTGCCAGGAAATCATCAACAAGACCATTTCCGTTATGGAACCCGGTGGGCTGCTCATGATCCACGAATTCATTTTGGATAATAGTATGACCAGCCCCCTTTTCCCGGCCCTGTTTGCACTCAACATGCTGCAGGGAACCGAAGCGGGGCAGTCTTATTCCCAGGGCCAGCTGGAAGAGATGCTAAGAAAGGCGGGCGCGAGCAATATCGAAAGGCTTCCGTTCCAGGGCCCCACCGAATCGGGTATCCTCATTGCTACGGTATAATGGTTTCGATCTTGGGAATTAGGAATCCGGGGCCTGTTTAATCGCTTGGATCAGCCCCGTTTCGTCAAAAAGTCATAAGCTTCCTGAATTTCTTTGAATTTTTCTTCAGCCAGCGCCTGAAATTCCTTTCCCAGGTGGGTAATTTTGTCAGGATGGTATTTGTTCGCGAGGGTTCGATAGGCTTTGTGAATGTCATCTTTGGAAGCGCCCGGTTCGATCTCCAGGATTTCGTATGGACTTTTGGGTTGAACCTGTCCGGTTTCGCTTTGCGACTTGTAACGGTCGTGCTGTTCACCCGTTCTGCCGTTCTGCCCGGCAACGGCACCCCTGAGAAAATACCGCCAGAGCAGGTAGAGAACGACGATATCATCTATCCAGCCGAACCCAACCAGCCAGTCCGGCAGCAGGTCCCGTGGAAACGCAAGATACGCCAGGGCAAGTATGATCAATATGGTTTTCAGCGTCAAAGTTCTGGAAACTCCGGCTTTTTTCGGGACATGAAGGCCGTGATGCCATGCACGCATTCCCCGGCGGTGATCAGGTCCACCGCTTTTTCATATTCGAGATCCAGGGCCTGGGCGTAGGACAAATCCGGTGTTCTGCGAATGACCTCCAGGGCGCTGCGGACGGCCAACGGTCCGTTGGCAGCGATCCCCTGGGCCATCAGCAAGGCTTCCGCGCAGGCATTTCCGGGTGAACTGATCCGATTGACCAGCCCGGCCTCATAAGCCCGTTCGGCCCCCATGCTGCGGCCCGTCAAAATCAACTCCCCGGCCAACCCCGGACCGACCAGGCGCGTCAAGGCCACCCCGCCGCCCCAATCGGGCATCAGGCCCAGGCGCACCTCGGAAAAACTGATTTTCGCATGGGGGTCCATCACACGCAAGTCGCAACGTACGACCAGTTCGGCCCCACCGCCATAAGCGTTCCCGTTGATGGCGGCTATGATCGGCACCGGGAGTGCTATCAGGCGGTCGACGACGCCGCGCAGGCGGGAAATCAAGTTTTCGACCGGCTGTTTTTTGTTGTTGAACACGCCGTCCATGACCGCCTCGATCTGGGGATTGTCCGGATTAACATCCATGCCGGCACAAAAGGCGGCCTCCCCGGCACCAGTAAAAACCACAACATAGGGAAGGTCCTCTTCAAGGGCAATGACTGTTTCTTCCAAAGCTGTCCACATGGCCGCATTCATGGTGTTTTGGCGATCCGGTCTATCCAGGGTGACAATGGCGATGTGATCCCGACGTTCGAGGTGCACGTTAGCAGCGGTCATGTATCCCCCTTTCCTTTTATGGTTTGGTTCGGACTGGCGGGCCCGGTATGCTGCCTTAAATATGTTCGGCTTTGCTTTTTTTGGCAACCCATAATGTGCAAATCAACATGGCGGCGGATTCGGCCTGAATTTCATAAATAGGATGGGGATATGCAAACATTGGCTTCGACGGCAAGTTCACCTATTGCGCCAAGCGTCTGTTGCCCGAACCTTGTCAGAACGGCTATGGAGTGGGAAGTGAGGAAAGTGCAAAATAGAAAAGCGGCGCCTGCTTGAGCAGGGCCGCTTTTAATTTTTTCAATGTTTCAGATAGTTAGAAGTGGTTTTTTAGCCTTCAATCGGGTTTAAGGTCAAGGCGGACATAAGGATTAAACCGGAGGAATACTGGCAGTATTTCGAGGATTTGATCCTTATGTCCAACGCCGAGATTGGACCCGAGGGGAGGTTTAAAAACCACTTCTAGGCGATGGCGTCTGCCATCAACTCCCCCACCCGTTTGGTAAAATTGGCCGGGTCCTCGATCTTGCCGCCTTCGCTGATGGTGGCCAGATCAAGCAGCAGGCCGGCGTAGTCCTTGAGCACCGGATCGGCGGCGTCCTTTTCAAATATCCCATTGATCTTGTCCATCACCGGATGTTCCATGTTTAGCTCGAGTACCCGCTTGGTGTCCGGGGTCTGCTGGCCGGACGCCTTGAGGATCTTTTCCATGTAGGCACTCATGTCGTGGTCTTCTCCGGAAAGACAGGCGACCGAATCCGTCAGGCGGGTGGAGGGTTTGACCTCCTTGATCTTCTCTTCCAGGATTACCCTGATCTGTTTGAAAAGACCTTCATACTTGTCTTTCTGGCCCTCATCGACCTCATCCAGGCCCAGGTCCCCCTTTTCGGCACTTTTGAGGGATTTTCCGTCGAACTCGGTTAGCGATTGGGCCACCCATTCATCCACCGGGTCGGACATGAGCAGTACCTCGTAGTCCTTGGCTTTAAGCTGTTCAAGCAGCGGGCTGTTGAGCAGGGCGGCCATGTTGTCGCCGGTAATATAGTAAATGTCTTTTTGATCCGGCTGCATGTTCTCCACATACTCTTTCAGGGAGACCCACTGGCCGTCGGACTTGGTGGTTTTAAAACGGGCCAGCTCGGCAATTTTCTCCTTATTTTCAAAATCAGTGTGAATGCCGATTTTTAAAACGGCGCCGAACTCCTCGTAGAACTTCTCGTACGCTTCTTTTTCCAGGTTGTTGAAAAGCTCAAACAGCTTTTTCACCAGGTTCCGGCGGATGTTTTTCACCAGGCGGTCCTGCTGGAGAATCTCGCGGCTCACGTTGAGATTCAGATCCGGGGCATCCACAACACCTTTCACGAATCGCAGGTACTCGGGCATGAGGTCCTCACAGTCATCCATGATGAAAACCCGCTTGCAATAGAGGTGGATGCCGTGCTTCGCCTCCGGGTTGAACAGGTCAAAGGGCGCCTTGGAGGGGATGTACAACAGCGCGGTGTATTCGGTGGTGCCCTCGAACTTTTTGTGTAGATTTGTCAACGGCGGGTTCCAGTCGTGGCTGATGTGCCGGTAAAATTCCTCGTGCTCTTTTTCGGTCACTTCATCCTGGCTGCGGGTCCAGATGGCTTTCATGGAATTGAGGGTCTCTTCCTTGATAACCTTCCGGGTGGTCTCGCCGACCGTCTTGCCGTCCTTGTCCTTCAGCTGCTCGTTATCCGGAATGGACTCGTCGCGTTCCACATCCATGACAATCGGGTAGCTCACGAAATCGGAATGCTGTTTGACGATATTGCGGATCACCCATTCATCGGTGAAATCGGGATCATCATCCCCGCGCTTTTTCAGTTCAAGGGTAATGGTGGTGCCCCGGGTCTCCTTGTCACTTTCTTCAATGGTATACGTGCCGTCTCCAAAGGATTCCCAGCGCACGGCCTTGTCGCTCCCGGCCGCTTTGGTGAAAATGGTAATTTTATCGGCCACGATAAACGCACTGTAAAAACCGACCCCAAATTGGCCGATCAGTTCCGGCGCGAGGGTGTCGCTGTTGGCGTTCTCCAGGGCTTCCATGAAAGCCGCGGTACCGCTCTGGGCAATGGTCCCGATGTTTTCCATGACCTCATCGTAGGTCATACCGATACCATTATCTGTAATTTCAAAGGTTTGCTTAATGCCGTCTGACGTGAGTTTGATCTGGAACTCGGTATCGTCACCGAGAATATCCGGCTCGGTTTGGGCTTTGAACTTCAAACGATCGATGGCATCGGATGCATTGGAGATCAATTCCCGCAGGAAAATTTCCTGGTTGGAATAGAGGGAATTGACGATCAGCTTCAAAAGCTGCTGAACCTCGGTTTTAAATTCATGGGTCTCTTTTTTAGGGGTCATCTTTGTCTCTTCTCCTGCCAAAATGATTTAAGGGTTTGGTAATTTTTGGGTATAAAATTAGTGCGATTTTTTATTTGTCAACCCTGCTTGAAATAACATGAAAAACAGGTAATATCAGCGCCATGACGTCTGAAAGGATTCACACGATACTACTCGGAAATACCCGCACGTTCCTGGTACCCGGAAGGGACGGATTTTTGTTGATCGACGGTGGGCACCGGGTCTGGGGCAACCGGTTTTTCAGGCGTCTGGCCAAAATCGGTGTCCAGCCTCACCAAATCCGGCTGGCGGTGATCACCCATGTACATTTTGATCATGTCGGCACCCTGCGGGCTGTAAAAAATGTTTGTGGCTGCAAGGTGGCCGTGCACACCCGTGAAGCCGACCTGCTTGCATCCGGCCGGGTAGACATCCCACCCGGGACGATGTCACTGGGGCGGTTGTTAAAAAGGATGACGGATTGTTTCCCGGAGGTAACATCAGGGGTCTGTGCTTTTGATCCAGTGGCGGCGGATCTGTTGATATCCGAACCTCTTGATCTGAAGAAATACGGCTTCGAGGCCCGCATTGTTCCCACGCCGGGGCATACGCAGGGATCATTGTCGATTATGACATCCGCAGGCAATGCGTTGGTAGGGGATCTAGCGGTGAATATGCCCTGGTTGGGCAGACAGTGCTACCGTTCACCCTTCGGTGATAGTGCCGGTGAAATGAAAGCAAGTATGGAAAAGCTCATCACGGAGGGGGCCCGGCGATTTTATCCGGCCCACGGCCGGCCGTTTGATGCTGCAAAGTGGCTGGAACATACAGGGGAATGATATCCGCAATTTTAATTTCTGCTATAGGCGCGCAGCTTATTAGGAGGAACGCCCTTTCATCATTTCACTTGAACCCTCGAATCCTTGGTCCCTTGAAGCCAAAAAAAGAGCAGGGGGCAAACCCCCTGCTCTTTTATTCGATTTGGAACCGGTTGGCTCTTAAAGCTTCTTGAACGTCTGATACGGTTCCTCGGTCAGCGCATTCCAGGAGTAGATATTGGACTGGAACTTGAGGAATGAGTCATAGACCTTCTTGCTCATGGGGTCACTGGCGGCAACTTCCTCGAGAACCTCCTTGGCCATTTTCTTCAGGCCCTTGAGGACCGGCTCGGGGAACTGCCGCAGCTGGACTTTGTGCTCGTTGACCAGGGTCTGCAGGGCCGCGTTGTTCTTGGCTTCAAACTCGGACAGCATCCACAAGTTGGAACGGTAGGCCGCGGCTTCCACGATGGCCTGCAGGTCTGCCGGCAGCGTGTCCCAGGCCTTTTTGTTGACCATGGCTTCCAGGGCTGTACCCGGTTCATGCCATCCCGGATAGTAGTAGTACTTGGCTGCCTTGTAGAAGCCCATCTTCAAGTCATGGAAGGGGCCGACCCATTCGGTGGCGTCGATAACACCGCGGTCCAGGTTGGTGTAGATTTCACCGCCGGCCACCAGAATAGCGTTGCCGCCGGCCTTGGCCAGGACCTTGCCGCCCAGACCCGGAATTCTCATTTTTAGACCTTTGAGGTCATTGATGGTTTTGATTTCCTTGTTGAACCAGCCGCCCATCTGGACACCGGTGTTGCCGGCCAGCAGGGGTTTCAGGCCGAACTTGCCGTATACTTCTTCCCACAGTTCCATACCACCGCCGGAATAGATCCAGGCGTTCATGGATTGGGCATTGAAGCCGAAGGGAACCGCAGCGAAAAACTGGGTGGCCGGGGCTTTCCCCGCCCAGTAGTAGGCCGCACCGTGCCCCATTTCCACCGTGCCCTGGCTGACCGCGTCAAAAACGCCCAGGGGCGGAACCAGCTCGCCACCGCCGTAAACCGTAATCTCCAGGCGGCCGTTGCTCATTTCATTCACCCATTTGGCCATATTGTCGGCACCCTCGCCCAGCATGGGGAAATGCGGCGGCCAGGTGGTGACCATTTTCCACTTGTATTTTTTCTCTTCCTTGGGCGCAGGAGCCATGGCTTTCAGGTCGGCGATCTCTTTTTTAAGCATCTTGACTTCAGCGCTGTCATCCTGCTTACCGCAGCCGGTCAGTCCGGCCGTTGCGGCGGCACCAGCACCAACTGCGGCTGCGCCAACCCCAACTTTCTTGATAAACTCGCGTCTTTTCATGAATCCTCCTCCTGTTGAATTGTAAATAGAATCCATCCCGCAAAACGAAAAGCATCAGTCGGTGCGGCTTACAGCGCACACGTTACCTGCTGTAGGGCCGTCATTCTCTGAACAAGACTCATCCGTTTCAGCTACTGCTGCCCCTTAAGGCGATGGGTTATTACGATAAAAATGGAGCCAGGGCGGGGTGCAGCAGATGAAGCCGAACTGGTCGAAATTTTTATTACATTTCACCATGAGATGTCAACCTGAAAACAGGCCCGAGAATTGGACTTGCCTTTTGGTGCAGTTAACGCTAAGAAAACCAGCTATTGTTCCGCAAATAGACTCTGGAGAACAACTAAATGAAAATATTGAGGTTATACATCAAATTAATCGACGGGCTCAACGAATACATCGGTATCTTTGTGTCCTGGCTGACCACCCTGATGGTCCTGGTCGTTTTCTACGATACCGTCATGCGTTATGCCTTTAAAAAGGGTAATGTGGCCATCCAGGAATTGGAATGGCACCTGTTTGCGGTGGTCTTTCTGATAGGGGCCGCCTATGCGCTGAAAAATGGGGCCCATGTTCGCGTCGACATTATTTATACCCGGTTGAGTGCCAGAACCAAGGCTTGGATCAACTTTCTGGGCTCCATTTTCTTCCTTATTCCCTTCGCTTTAATCGTCATTTATTCTACCCAGAATTTTATTGCCAACTCCTGGGCGGTCAGGGAGATGTCCCCGGATCCGGGCGGTCTCCCGGGCCGCTACATCCTCAAAGCCATGATCCCTATTGGCTTTCTCCTCCTCATCCTACAGGGCACATCGGAAATGTTTAAAAATTTCCTGGTGGCAGTGGGAATAGATGAAGGAGGTCCTGAATAGATGGAACTGATCCATGAATACATGCCGCTGATCATGTTCACATTCGTTTTCGCCCTTTTGCTGCTGGGTTACCCGGTCGCGTTTACCATCGGCGGCGTGGCGATGTTTTTCGGTTACTTCAATTTCGGCCCGGAGTTCTTCGGGCTGCTGCCCCTGCGAATCTGGGGGACCATGACCAATTTTACCCTCATGGCGGTGCCCCTGTTCATCTATATGGGGGTAATGTTGGAAAAGTCGGGCTTGGCCGAAGAGTTGCTGGAGACCATGAGCCTGGTGTTTGCCAAAATCAAGGGCGGACTGGCTGTATCCGTTGTCTTCGTGGGGGCCCTTATGGGTGCTTCGACCGGCATCGTTGGCGCTACCGTAGTCACCATGGGCCTGCTATCCGTCCCCACCATGCTGAAACGAAACTACAACAAGTCCCTGACCACCGGCACCGTGGCAGCCTCGGGGACCCTGGGCCAGATCATCCCGCCCAGCATCGTGCTGGTCCTGCTCGGGGATATCATGAATATCTCGGTGGGCGATTTGTTTGTGGGGGCGGTCATTCCCGGCCTGATACTGGTCGGTCTGTACATGCTCTATATCCTGATCGTCGCCCAGGTCAAACCCCAGTGGGCCCCGCCGATACCCAAGGAAGAGCTGGACCTGATCTCGCGCAAAGAACTCATCACCCGGGTTTCCAAGGCCCTGGTCCCGCCGCTCACGCTGATGGTCTGTGTGTTGGGGTCCATTTTTGCCGGCATTGCATCCCCAACGGAAGCCGCCTCGGTAGGCGCTGTCGGCGCAACCATACTGACGGTCATCCACGGCAAATTCAATCTGAAAATCGTGCAGGAAGTCATGAAAACGACGACCAACCTGACCTGCATGGTATTCATCATTCTCGTCGGGGCCACCACCCTGGGGCTCGTGTTCCGCGGCTTGGACGGAGATACCCTGGTTCGGAACCTGATCCATGCGCTGCCGTTTGGGAAATGGGGTATCCTGTTCATCGTGATGTCGATTATCTTTATTGCCGGCTTTTTTCTCGATTTCATCGAAATTACGTTTATCCACGTACCGGTATTGGCACCCATCATGGTGGCTATGGGCGTCGACCCCCTGTGGCTGGCGGTCCTCATCGCCGTAAACCTGCAAACATCCTTTTTGACACCCCCGTTCGGGTTCTCCCTGTTTTACCTCAAGGGGGTCTGCCCGCCCCAGGTGCAAACCATGGATATCTACAAAGGCATTGTACCGTTTGTCATCATCCAACTGCTGGGCCTGTTGGCGATCTGTGTCTGGCCCGAAGCGGTGACCTGGCTGCCTAAAGTTCTTTTAGGGAGTTAAACAACCTCTCTCTGAAATGTAAAAGGCCCGACCGATTCGGTCGGGCCTTTTACGTTTATTGTTTGAAAATATTAGGTTTGACAGGCTGTTATACTTCGCACCCTGCTCGAAACCCCTGATGCACCGCATCGAAGGCCAGGCCGACCTGGCCGGCATCCCCCACAACTTTGCAATCGATGCCCGCTTTTTTCAAAGCTTCTTCCAGGGGGTTGTAGGATAACGAGCCCGCCGCCAGCACGACGGTATCGGCCGCCAGCACTTCTTCACCCTGTTCGGAAGTGACCTTGACACCTTCGGCTGTGATTTCGAGGGCTTTGGTTTCGATGTTGGTTTTGACGCCGACTCGCTGCAACTCCTGAAGCATACCCCAGCGGGTTGACTTGCCGATATCCTTGCCGATTTTGTCGATCATTTCCAACACGACGATATCACGGGTGCCCCGGGTAGCCAGTTCGAAGATACTTTCCGGGTCTTCGGCTTGGTTGACCAGCAGGAACTTCACGGCATCGGCCGACAAGGTGCCCTTTTCGGCCAGGAACAGGGCAACTTCAACGCCCACTGCACCGCCACCGATGATCACGACCCGTTTGCCGGCATACACCTGGTTATCGAGCACGTCCCAGGCCTGGACGACGTGGGCCAGCTCAATGCCGGGGATCGGGGGTATCAACGGTTTGGCCCCGGTAGCCAGAATCACCGCATCGGGCTTCATCTCTTCAATCAGGCCTTCATTTACCTTACAGCTAAGCCGGACATCGATATCGGTGAGACTCAACTGGATAGCCAAATCCCGGGCCAACTGGGAAAATTCCGCCCTGCCGGGAGGCGCCGCCGCCAGGTAGAGCTGCCCGCCTAGTTTGTCCCCCGCTTCGCAAAGGGCCACCTTGTGGCCCCGGCGATAAGCGGCCAGGGCAGCGCTCATTCCGGCGGCTCCGCCCCCGACGACGAGAATATGGCCGGGCTTTTCGACCGCCTGACACATGCCCTGGGTTTCGTAGCCCGCTTCGGGGTTGCACATACATTCCACGTGTTTGAGCTTGAACAAATTGTCGAAACAGCCCTGGGCGCAGGCAATGCAATGCACGATCTCCCTTTCCCGCCCGGCCTGGGCCTTGACGGGCAGATCCGGGTCGGCAATGAGGCTGCGCCCCATAGCGACCATGTCGCACAAGTCATCGGCGATCAGCTCCCGGGCCACGTCCGGATCATTGATACGGTGGCTGGCAATCACCGGTACGGAGACCTTCTCCTTGATACCGCGAGACATGTAAGCGAACACGCCCCGGGGCACACTGGTAACAATCTGGGGAACCCGGGCTTCATGCCACCCGACATTGATGCAGAAGGCATCCACAGAACCCTTTTCCACAAAGGCTGCAGCAACCTGCTGTAATTCAGCCCGTCCCTGTCCACCCGGCATAAAATCATTGCCGTTCATCCGCATGATCAGGGGAAAATCAGGGCCGACGGCCTTGCGGATAGCCTGCATGACCTCTAAGCCAAAACGCATGCGGTTATCCAAACTACCCCCGTATTCGTCTTTGCGTTCGTTGGTCAGCGGTGAAAAAAACTGGCTGATCAGATAACCGGTCCCGGCCAGAATATCGATAGCGTCAAAACCGGCGGTTTTAACCCGGCCAGCGGCCGCCGCGTAATTATCCACGATGGCCTGGATGTCCTTAACGGTCAGTTCCCGGGGTGTTTCCCGGGTAAAATTAGACGCAATCGGCGAAGGGGCCACCGGCTGTTTGCCGTCCAGGAAAAAGGAAAAGTTGTAGCGTCCTGCATGGTTCAGCTGAACGCAGGCCAGGGCGCCATTGTCCTTGATGCCATGCGCCAATCTGGTCAAACCTGGGAGATAGTCATCTTTGTGCGCACCGATATTGAGGCTGTTGCCCGCCATCTCATCCACGGTGGCAAAGCCCACACAGATCAATCCGGCCCCGCCTTTGGCCCGGCGGGCATAAAATTCGACGATCTGGTCGGTCACTTCAAAATCTACGCACATGCCCAGGTGCATGGCCGGCAGGTATATCCGGTTTTTGATTTCCACCTGGTTTATCCTAATGGGTTCAAACAGTGGGTCTCTCATGATATCTCCTTATTTATAATTCCTTGAAACGAAAGGCTCTCTTAAGAACGAATTTTAGCTCAAAATCCCGTCTTCGCTCTTGGAGCTACGCCGGACAAGCAAGGCACCCCGCAGAGTTTATCAGCCATAGCTTCAGCGAAGGCTGAAGATTGGGTTAAAAGTCGTCTTTAAGACGGCGTTTAATGAGCCGTCGCTGCATGACCCGGTCGATAATATAGGTCCGCAGCCCCCGTGCCACGCGGGTCATTTCCAACGTCAGGGCTGCATCCTCGTCAAACGCCAGATCCTGGGTATGGCGACGGCGCAATTCAATTTCCCTTTGCACTATCTGGTCGGCGAGTTGAGGATAAAAAGTGAGTTCCTCAAATTCAAAGCCTAATTTCAGCCCGGTTTTCAACAGCTTGCCAACGGCCACATCCTCGCGATCAAAGCGCCCATTTTCCAACGGGACCAAAAGGCGCGCAACCACCAGGGCCTCTATTTGGTCTGTGGACAAGCCGGTAGCCACGGCCAGACCCTCGACATCGAGGTGCTGCTCTCCCTCACGGGCAAACAGCAGCGTTTGAAGATCCAGCAGCGTATTGATGTCCTTCCCGCGATCCATCTCTTTCAGCAAGCCTTTAATGGCAGCCAGGGGCAAACGGTGGCTGGATTGAATGCGCCGGATGAAGGCAATGCGCTGCACACAGTCGGGGTGGTAGTAGGCCACGTTTGCAACCGGTCGTAACGGCTGCTGTAATAACCCCCTGTTAACATAAAGTAAAATTGTTGATTTGGGTATGCCGGTGGCAGCCGCAAGATCTTTCATTTTATAATAGGGTGTTCCATTCTCGGTAGTTGGTCGCTCTTTTGGGGCAGGTATTGACATGGCTGGGCCATAAAACCAACAAAAACAAAAAGTGTCAAGTGACACTTTACGTTTTTTGGCAACATGCTTTTTTTATTGTATTAATCTCGGGCATATACTATTTCGCAAGGCCTATGCGAGAAGCGATGAAAAACCCGATGTATCTCTACCTGATGGTCTTCACAGCCTGCGCCACCGTGGGGCTGCAGGCCTGGCGAACGCTCTTCAACAATTTTGCCGTTGAGATAGGTGGGCTGGAAGGCAATCATATCGGCGTCATCCAGTCCGTCAGGGAAATACCGGGATTCATGACCCTGCTGGTCATCTATGCCATCCTCGTGATCCGGGAACACAGGCTTTCCGCACTTTCAATCCTGGGTTTGGGGTTCGGACTGGCCATAACCGGCTTCTTTCCCTCCTACCTCGGGCTGGCCATGACCACCCTGATCATGAGTTTCGGGTTTCACTATTACGAGACGACCAACCAGTCATTGACCCTGCAATATTTCGACAAAGGCACCTCACCCTGGGTTTTCGGTAAACAGCGTAGCGTGGCGGCGGCCTCCAGTATCGCCGTCGGCCTCGGCATCTGGGTGCTGGAACCGTTTCTGAGTTACACGCAGCTCTACCTGCTCATCGGCGGCCTGATTATGGCGGCAGCAGTCTGGGGCTTTTTCCAGGACCCCACGGATAAAAACCTGGTGGCTCAGCACAAGAAAATGATTTTCCGGTCAAAGTACTGGCTTTTTTATTTTCTTACCTTTATGTCCGGGGCCCGGCGTCAGATTTTCATAGCATTCGCGGTGTTTCTGCTGGTGAAAAAATTCGGATATTCCGTCCAAGAGATTACCATTCTGTTTGTCATCAATAACGTGGTAAATTATTTCTTGAGCCCCATGATCGGCCGGGCCATCATCCGTTATGGTGAACGCAAAGTCCTGTCGCTGGAATACTTCAGCCTGATTTTCATATTTGTTGGCTACGCAATCACGGATTCAAAATTAGTGGGAGCCATACTCTATATCCTCGATCACATTTTTTTCAATTTCGCCATCGCCATCCGCACCTATTTTCAGAAGATTGGAGACCCAAGGGATATTGCCCCGAGCATGGCCGTCAGCTTCACCATCAACCATATTGCGGCAGTGTTTCTGCCGGCTCTCGGCGGCCTTGTATGGATGATCGACTACCGGATCGTGTTTATTGCCGGGGCGGTTATGAGTCTTATTTCCCTGGTTGCAACCCAGTTAATCCGGATACCTCGGGATGGTTGAATTCTAAATGGGGATCGGCATCAAAGTCATTATCGAAAAAACCAGTCCTCTCGAGTGTAAAGGGAGCTGATTTCGACCCTGAAACCGATGGGGGTTTCCTATACATTCAAGAGGGTTGCACCAGTACACCTTCCTTTGGGAGAACCCCTTGCCCAACACATTAAACGTATTTTCCGTGATCATAAATGCATTCGGATCGATGCCGAAAACAATTTCCTCCATGCGCTTTAGCTGCAGGTTATGCACAACGGTCATGAGAATCTTGCGGGAACGGCCGGAATAAGCCCCCTGGCCATCCAGAAAGGTGGCGCCTCTTTTTAATTTCTCCATAACCATCGGCGCGATGGCATCGGTATTTTCCGAAACTACAAGGACCATTTTACGCTGGTTGAAAATACTGAGACAGTAATCCATCACCTGGGCGGTCAGAAAGCTCATGGCCACGGAATAAAGCATCGGGTCGAGATCACGCAGGCCGAAACCCAAGCTGAACAGAATCAGGTTAAAGGCAAAAAAGAAACGCCCAATGGGAATATTGAATCTCTGGTTCAGGATTACCCCGATAATATCCGTTCCCCCATTTGACCCGAGGGACCGGAGTACGATGCCGGCGCCGGCCCCGATCAACACACCACCGGCCAGGGCCGCCAGAACCGGGTCCTTAACCGGTATCTCAAAAGATATCAGGTCAATCGTTGCGGTAAGCGCCAACGCCCCGTACAGACTGTAAAAAAAGAACCGTCGGCTCACGAACAAACCGCCGAGGACGAAAACCGGAATGTTGACCAATAAATACCAGGTTCCCGGAGTAAGGGTGTCCGTGAAATAGTAGATCAACAGCCCCAGACCGGATATGCCGCCCGTAATGAAACCATGCGGCACAGCGATGGCCTTGACGCCCACGCCCAGCATAAACGTGCCGGTGCTGATTAAAAAAAGGTTCCAAAGGATCGAAAATCTCTATCCGTTTTCATTGCCACTCCAAGTAATTTTAGGAATCTTTTGAAAATAATTTTGTTTGGGTGTATCCCAATAGCGCTGGTCAAAGTAAGAACAGTTGCCTTGAAAGCAATACCCGGAAGTAAATTTTCTTGATGAGGCCTCTCACGTGCCGCGAAAAAAAAAGAAACAGAGCAAGCTGAGACGCATGCTTTCCATGTTGTCTCTGGCGGCCGCCGCGGTCATCCTTTTTAGCATCTTCCAGGTATTAACCTTGCGATTTGTAAATCCACCTTTTACGTTAAGCACGACTTACGACCGGGTGGTCCAGGTATACAAAGGAGAGCCCTGGCAAAAACCTGCCTGGCACTGGGTATCCCTGAGCGATATCTCCAGCCACCTGAAAAAAGCCGTCCTTGCATCCGAAGACCAGCGTTTTTTGCAGCATCGTGGTTTCGACTTTATCGAGTTGAAAATTGTCCTCAGGGACCTGACTTCAGCCAGCAGGACCCGGGGCGCCAGCACCATAAGTATGCAAACCGCCCGGACCATCTTCCTGTTGCCCAGTAGGAGTATTATCCGCAAGCTACTGGAAGCCTACTATACCGTTTTGATTGAAATTTTGTGGAGTAAACAAAGGATATTCGAAGTCTATATGAACACGGTGGATTGGGGCCGGAATATCCTGGGAGCGGAGGCGGCCGCCCGTACCTATTTCAGCCGGTCTGCCAAATACCTTACCCGGGAACAGGCTGCCCTGCTGGCGGCGATCCTGCCCAGTCCCCGACGCTGGTCACCGGTCATACCGAGCGAACATGTTCGCTGGCGACAGAAACGCATCATGGCGGCTATGGATAAAATGCCCACTTTGTAGTAGAAGCTATCTCAAAAAAGTCTTTTGGCCCAATCTCGGCGTTGGGCGTTAAATGGGCATGTAAATCGCCTCCGTAAGGAATGCTGCTAATTGTAAGGCGCACCAAATCCTCGAAATACAAAAGTATTCCTCCGGTTCGAATATAGCGCCCGCCTCGACATGTCGTGGATCCCGCGCGCCTTTTGCGGGGAACCTAAATCCGTTTTTCGAGATAACTTCTAAGAAGGTGCAAGGGGTCAAGGAAAATAATCCATATTATATTGAAATGAAAGAGGATTTTTATGCGTAAAGCCATTCCTGTTTTGTTGTTTGCCGTAATTCTCATTCCCAGCATGGTATTTGCGGAACGGTTGCATCCGAAACGCTGGTACCAGGAACGCTGGTGCGCCAAATATTTCGAGCAGGGCGAAGTTTCCGTATCCGATCAATATGACTGTCTTTCACAGAAATACGTCATTGAGTTCGACTATGCTTACAAGTGGTATGAATCGATAGGCGAAAGCCTGCACTATGCCATACAAACCGGTCGCAAGGCTGGTATCGTCTTGATCATGGAAAACGAAAGTGACATGAAATATTGGATAAAACTGAAAAAAACCATCGAACATTATCACTTGCCGATCGATATATGGAATACATCCCCTTAACTCGCGCTCAACCATAAACGGCATTTTTAGGCCCAAAGCGGTGTTTGCGCTCTTTTGGGCACGCAGTGCCGATTTTCAAGCCGCCCGGCGCAACCGTCAGCGCTATTCTCGGAATAGCCCACTATGCCTGTGGTTTCAAAATCGCTCAAGCCTTGCACCACGTTAGGCATTAGCTTCGCGTCACGCTGAACCAAAATCTACCATTTCTGGATGGACACTAACTCTGACTGCCCTGCAAACCCGATAAATTCCTAAAGTTATTCGGCATACCGGCCGATATACCATGCAAGAGGCCGGCGATCGCTATCGATGACCGGTCAAAACCGTTTTCTCAAAGAAAATTAGCCGACAATTCAAGTATTTAAATCACACACCCCCGTCCTCGGGTTGATCCTTGCCATATAAGGCAGGTAGACAACATTGATTCCATGGATAAGAAAAAGATTGAAGAAATAGATGCGCTTTTACAGAATCTCCTGAACCGTGAAATGGGTGGTTCGGAAAAGAAACCGCCTCCCAGGCGGGCCTGCGGCGGTCGCGGCAACGTGATTCGGCGCCGAAAAGGGGAACCTGAAAAACGCCTGGCAGTTCCGAACTGTTCGTAAGATCAGATTTCGGTTGAAAACCGCCACCCTCCGGTGGTACTTTTTAAAAGTACACACTGCCCCCCCTTATTCGCGCAGAAGGAAAAACCGGCAGATCTGCCGGCCGTACGGGCGTGCCGCCCCAAGGAGGATACATGCCATTTATACGTCTGCTGATAATGGTTGCGGCAGGCACCCTGCTCGCAGTTACCGCTCAAGCGGATGAAGCCCGCCTTGTCACCGCCGATGATTTTATTGAAACCCTGAGCAAGCCCACTATCTCTGATGAAGGCCTTCCCGATTCCGTGGATGGGAGTCAAAAACCGCGCTTTCGCCTGCGCGGAATCAGCACCGCGGCCAGGCCGCCGGAAATTGCCATCAACATTTTCTTTAAATCCGGCAGTGTCGAAGTGGCCGATGACTTTTCAAAAAAGCAAATGGCCGAAGCCGGTCAGGCGCTCTCATCCGAGATTTTGAAACCGTACCGTTTTGAAATAGCCGGACATACGGATAGTATCGGCAGCGAAGCATATAACCGGGATCTCTCCGAAAAACGGGCCCGCGCTTTAAAGCAATACCTGATGGATCTATACAATGTGGCGGGACATCGTCTGGAAACGGTTGGGTATGGCGAATCTCAACCGGTGGCCGACAATGATACCGAGCAAGGGCGGGCCAGGAATAGGCGGGTGGTTTTCAAACGTCTCGATTAGATGCTTTTTCAAAAGCGCCCTTTAACTCAATATCTGTGTTGGGTGCAAAGCTTAAATCCTCGAAATACTAAAAGTATTCCTCCGGTTTAAGCTTTACAGCCGCCTTGATCTTGAGTCAAAATTGACTTTTGAAAAAGCATCTATTCACATTCACAATATTGAACTCGATTGAAGTCTTTCAAACAGCGTCTATTCGTTGTCTTGCCATTGGAGAATGTATTTTTTAACGGTGCGACGATCCAGGCGGGTGCGCCGGGCAACTTCCCCATAGGTGCCAAACTCGCAATACAACCGGTGGCAGTGCTGCTGCAAAAGGCCCCGTGCGACGAGATCCAACCGGTTCTTTTTCTCTTCGGACCTGGATAGCGCATCAGCGGAAACATCCCGATGGATACTCCTATAGGTGCCGTTTAGCATAATTTGACGAATACATTGGGCCAATTCGCGCACATTCCCCGGCCACCGATAACCTGCCTTTAAATCGGTTTCGATAACCTCTCGGGCACGTTGAACAAGTTCCTCCGACGGCCGGCCGATTATACGCTTTACGGTATGTTCTAGTAAATCTTCCAGCTCCCGGGGGTCCTCTTCGATTCGCTGCCACAACGGCGGTACGATAATCACGTCCGAACACATTCGGTATAAAAAATCTTCCCGCAAGATCTTGTGACGCACGATATCATCAAGGGGTCGGTTTGTCGCCGCAATGATCCTGCCTTCGAATCTGGAGACATCGTGGCTGCCCACCGGACTGAACTGGCGCTCCTCCAGGACCTTGAGCAGTTTTATTTGAATAGGTTGAGAGACTTCACCGATTTCGTCCAGAAAAATGGCCCCGTAGCGACTGCACCGGCTGAAAACACCCTCGTGGTTATAGTTCGCCCCTGTAAACGCACCCTTGCGGTGTCCGAACAGTTCCGATTCAATCAAGGTTTCCGGAAACTGACTCAGATTCAACTCTATAAAGGACCGGGTGAAGCTTTCGGCAAAGCATCTGGTCTGGTCATTGAACGGGATAAACCCGGACTGTCCAATAGCGGCAGCTACCGTTCCCTTGCCGGTGCCGGTCTCGCCGAGAATCAGGGTCGAAAAATCCTCCATACGGTCGCGTAGGTGGCGATCATAGATGTCCGTGTCCGAAGTAAAGACATTGTTCCATAACCGCTCGCGTAATCTGCGCATGCCGACACTGCGTCCGATGAGGCCCCGATAAACAAAAAAATACGCTCGCCGAAACTGGAAACTGTATTCCAGGTAACGTATCGCCGCCGCCCGTGATATGCCGCCAGCCTGCATATCCCCCAGCATGTCATTTGCAAAGGTGACGATGAGCGGCTTTTCACCCCGGACTATCTGATCCTGGATATGCTTGTCCAAATCATCGACATAACGATAAAACACGTCAAAGGCCAGGGACCGTTCCATAATGCGGCGATCCTCACCGGCATAACGGCCGACATCCAAGCGTCCTTTCCGCCGTAAATTCTTTAGGCGGGATGACACTTCCCTTATCGCAGCGTCTATTTGTTCAATCCGATCGTTGCCCGGCAGCCGCCCGGCAATCTCCTTGTCGATCCGGTCCCGCTCAGCACTGAACGGATTGCTGAGCACCGCCCTGTTCACCAACTCAAAATACTCCCGTTCCTCTGGATCAAGTTTATACTGATGGCGCATACCGCACCCCCCATGTAAACCATAAATTGTATACATACTATATCATAATATGAACATTATCTCTTTTGTACTACAACGCTATCAGCGATGCAAACAAAATAAATTGTATAAATACAGCGTTTTAATTAAGGGGTCGGGTCTGGCACGCAAATTGATATATATCCTGGTTAATGCCCAGAATCCGCAAATGACCTCCTGAAAACAATGTCGATCCAAATAGGTTGTTACCCGCTTGAACGAAAGGATCGAATCTTTAGGGCGAAACCAACCCAACCGAGACAAGGAGGTGCCCCATGCTAACCCTCATCCGTCTGGTGGTTGTTATTTTGATCGCCGTTATCACCAACGCCTGCGTTTCCCAACACTCCGTAAAAAAAGCCGCCCAAAAAGTAGCGTCCGAATGGAAGGGCGAAAATGCCCAAATATTGAAAGCGGAAGGACAACGTAATTTCAGGGCGACCAAGCGGCAGGGATTCGAGGCCGCCCAGGCCGCAGCCGGCCGCCTGGGTATGATCATTGAGAACCAGACGTACGAAACCGGATTCATTTTCATGGCCGCCCCGGCGCCCACGCCCCTGACTGCCCCCGAATGGGAAAAGGTGCAGGCCGCCGAGACCAGGGCAATGCGGGATCTGGTAAGTCAGGACCTGGGCTTTTACCAATGGTTGGTCACCCTGGATCCTTCCGGCAAAGAAGTACTGGCCAATGTCATTATCAAAGAGACGGCTGAAGGTATCGATGTCGCGCTCGGTCTGCGGTTGCGGGTAAAGGATAGTTCCACGGATAAACTCAAACGTATGCAGCCGCCGCCGACCGCCCTGCGCATGGGCCTGGCCAAGTTCTGGGCGACCTATGAAAGGGAACTGGATACCGTCCTTTCCCAGGCGCCCCCGACAAACCAGAAGCCTTTGCAGAAGACAATGGTCGCACCGCCCAAAGGCCCTGTCCATACTCCCGCCGTCGCTATGGTTACCAATCCGGACGCCGTGGTGGTCATCATCGGCAACCGCAATTACACCGACGAAGTGCCGCCGGTGGATTTCGCCCACCGCGACGCCGATGCGTGGCGCACTTTCGCCCTGGAGCGCCTGGGCGTAAGTGAACGCAATATCATCGACCTGCGGGATGCCACCCTGGCCGAAATGGAAACGGTTGTCGGCAACGCCCGGTCCCATACCGGCCAGCTCTGGCGCTGGATTCGGCCCCGCGAATCAGACCTGTTTGTCTTCTATTCCGGCCATGGTATCCCGGGGACAAAAGACAGGCGCGCCTACCTGTTACCGGTAGGCTGCGACCCGGATATGGTAGAACTCCAGGGCTATCCCCTTGATCTGCTCTACAACAATCTGGCCAAAATGGAAGCGCGCAGTACCACGGTATTTATTGAAGCCTGTTTTTCGGGCCAGAGCCCGGGCGGCCAACTGCTTCGCGGAGTCTCGGGTATTCGGGTTGCGGCCAAGACACCCCCGGCCGCCGCGCTGACCATCATCACCGCTGCACGCGAAGACCAGGTGGCCTCCTGGAACTGGGAAGCCAAACACGGGCTTTTCACCCACCACCTGCTGAAGGCCCTTGGCGGAGCGGCCGACCAGAAACGCTACGGCAAAGCTGACGGCATCGTCACCTTGAGCGAAGTCCAGCAATACCTGGACAGGGAAATGAGCTATGCGGCCCGCCGCAACTATGGCCGCACCCAGCAGGCCATGGTCTTTGGTGATCCGGAAAGGGTTCTGGTCAACCTGGACACCCAATAGGCCTCTTAAAAGTGGGAACAGGCGCACAACAAAGAATGCTTGAATGGGTAGAAGAGACAGAAAAGTAAAGCAACCCACTTTGCCAATCTATATTTTAATCTAAAAAGTATGGAGGCGTTATGAGAAAGATTAAAATAAACATCATATTTCTTCTTTTTCTTTTTCAGCCTTTAAGCATGGGACTTACATATGCAGAGGAAGAACACCATCGCAAGGGTTTTTGGGGCGGTATTGATGTGGGTGTCGGCTTACTGGAGCAATCGCTGGATAACAGCACCAAAGACGACACCTCTTTCTATCTGGGATTCCAGGGTGGGTACGCGCTCAATCCAAACTTTTTAATAGGTGTAGAGTTGAGTGGTTGGCTTTTAGAGGCGGCCAATGTAAATGCCCCCAGGTATGGTGAAGGTATAAGCCAGATACTGGCTATTTGCCGTTATTACCCGCTTCAAACGTCCCATCTCTTTTTGAAGGCCGGTGGCGGGCATGTACGGATGTGGAATAATCGACCCGGGGAGCCATCTGGTATGGAAGGAGGCGTATTCTCAGCAGGTGTTGGTTATGATTTCTTGGTTACGGATAAAATAGCGCTCACCCCGTTTGCATCCTATTATCTGGGCAATCCGGGTGCCATAGATTACCGGGCCATCAACTTTGGAATCGGGGTAACATTTCATTAAACGCGTTTGAACTCTATTCGTATTGGCGTGGCCGGCAGCATAACTTTCCAAAATAATGGAGGCAGAATGTTTATAAGAATTATCCTCTTCTTATTGACTATCATCTCTATCGCTTCTTGCAGTGGCCGAAGTGTTCCAGAAGTGACTGAACCAATGGCGAGGATCGACTTACAAGGAGTATCCATTCTCCCACCCCAGGAGAAAGGATGGAAAGTCCTGCAAAAAAAGACGAATGGGTTACACCTAACTAAACGTATCGCGCACTCAGATACATCTTATGTTGCATCAGTTGTGATTATTGAACTCCCGGATATTGAATCGAAAGAACAGTTTGCGAACAAAATACGAAAATTTCTATCTGTCTTTGATACTGGAAGATTTACAATCATAAAACAAGATGGAGAAATCTCTTATAGCAATGGGTATTATTGCTGGAGATATCACATTTTAAGTGAAGATAGAGCAGCAAAGACAAAAACTGGAAAAACCGTCATGACCTTAGAGGTCATCGGTAATATTTGTCAGTATCCCAAAGATAAAAATAAGGGGGTTCATTGCGGGTATTCCCAACGTTACATTCCTGGAAACCAAGATCCTGAATTAAAAACAAAGGCTGATGAATTTTCGCTCAATGTCATGTTTACAGATTATATTGCTCCGCCTGTTGGTCCTAAAGCAGAAAGTGATGCCAAGCTCTACTATAATCGAGGTATTGCGTGTCTCAATAGAAAGCAATACGGCAAGGCGATCGCTGACTTTAGCAAAGCCATAGAGTTAAATTTATTTGATCCAGATAACTACTACCAGCGAGGATTCGCATATATCCATAAACGACAATATGACAAGGCAATCGCTGACTTTAATAGAGCGATTACGTTAAACCCAAGGTATGCAAAGGCATTCAACGACCGAGGGCTGACATATATCAGAAAGCGACAGTACGATCGGGCAATATCTGATTTCAACAAGGCTATTGGAATAGACCCTAAGTACGATAAAGCTTACAACAATCGGGCTTTGGCCCATGCCTATAAAGGAAAATATGACCAGGCCTGGGCAGATATCCACCAGGCCCAAATCTTGGGCTTTCACGTTCACCCTAAATTTCTTGAGGAGCTTCGTAAAGTATCAGGAAGGGAACAATAATCCATCGTTGCTTGTGCTTGATTCGTTATCAAGTTTAAGTGCTTTCTTTTACGCAGGAGGAACATTATGAATAATTATCTTGATCGCAAGGGGGTCAAAACGAAAGTTTTCATTTCAGTTTCTCTTTTGGTTACATTCGCAATATCAACAGGCATTTGGGGTTGCGCGAGTCAGCCAGATAAGCTGCAATCACAGTATGTGTCGCCGCTACAGTACCAGGACTATGACTGCGAACAAATTGAGCATGAATTGGAGACAGTTTCCAACAGGGTTACAACCCTATATACGGACTTAAAAAAGAAAGCGGACGGCGACAGCGCCCAAACTGCGATTGGTCTGATTATATTTTGGCCGGCCTTGCTTTTCTTAGAGGGGGGCGATGGGCCTGAAGCTAATGAATATAGCCGGCTCAAGGGGGAAAAGGCCGCTTTAGATGAATGCGGTTCTCTAAAAAACTCCAGTAGTGCCGATCTGTGACCGTATCTGTCACAGACGGCGGTTATAATGGCCTCA
>Ga0126330_10000066_pt1 | contig 32206 bp, 20 predicted proteins | sample InaspJWI91metaG_FD_97004 | JGI IMG/M metagenome (GOLD analysis project Ga0126330, IMG submission 97004) | Marine gutless worms symbiont microbial communities from Oahu, Hawaii - Inanidrilus sp. 2 OAHU.JWI-91 metaG | ecosystem: Host-associated > Annelida > Digestive system > Unclassified...
GTATCGTCCAGCAGGCTGTAAAAACTTCAAAGATCACTTGGAAAGACGTTACCTGGGATATGGACCCCATATCCGAGTACTTTATGCCTGCTGGAGCTTTTTAGAGAACCGAATTTTGTTATTTCAATGGTATTTATGCGGCCAAATAAATGATTGATAAAGACCGGTTCATCTGGTATCTAATATGGTCATTATTAAGGACATTTCAACGGGCATTTTGGGCAGCCCGGAATCTCCTGAACCCGCTATGTGTGCGGAACTACACAAATCGGCAAGGCCCGTTAACCGGCCGCCGCCAGCGGTCGGGGTGGGACGCTGCCTTCCCCCTGCAAGCACGAATCCACCTGGAGGTATTCAATGAAAACTATCCCACCTGAAGAGTCATACTCTTTCGATGATGTCTTGCTGGTACCCAACTATTCCGACGTGCTTCCCAAGGACGTGGTTACCGCTACGCAGCTGACTCGCAATATCAGTTTGAACATTCCCATCGTCAGTGCCGCCATGGATACGGTGACCGAATCCCGGGCCGCCATCAGTATGGCCCGCGAAGGCGGTCTGGGCTTTATCCACCGCAATATGGACATTGAAACCCAGGCCTCGGAAGTGGGTAAGGTGAAGAAATCGGAAAGCGGCATGATTATCGATCCGGTAACCATACACCCGGATCAGCCTATCCACGAAGTGCACAACCTGATGCGGCAATACCGGATTTCGGGCGTGCCGGTCATTAAAGATGATCAACTGGTTGGCATCGTCACCAACCGGGACCTGCGGTTTGAAACCCGCCTGGACAAAAAGATCTCCGAAGTCATGACCAGTGAAAACCTGGTTACTGTCAGCGAGGGCATTTCCCTGGAAGACTCCAAAAAACTGCTGCATAAGCACCGCATCGAGAAACTGCTGGTGGTGGATGCTGCCGGACGGCTCACCGGCATGATTACCATCAAGGATATAGAGAAGATCAGAAAATACCCCAACGCCTGCAAAGACAGCATGGGGCGGCTGCGGGCCGGGGCGGCCATTGGCGTCGGTGTGGATATGATGGAGCGGACGCAGGCCATTTTAGATCAAGGTGCCGATGTGGTCCTGATTGACACCTCGCACGGCCATTCGAAGAATGTTCTCGACGCTGTTAAAAAGCTGAAAAGCGAGTTTCCCGATATCGAACTGATTGCCGGTAATGTCGGCACGGCCACCGGGGCGGATGACCTCATAAAAGCCGGTGTGGACGGCGTTAAGATTGGCATCGGACCGGGTTCTATCTGTACCACGCGAATCGTGGCCGGCATCGGGGTGCCCCAGATGACGGCCATTATGAGCTGCCGTGAAGCGGCGGACAAGACCGACGTCCCCCTGATCGCGGATGGCGGCATAAAATTTTCCGGTGATATCACCAAGGCCATCGGGGCCGGCGCCCACAGTGTTATGATCGGTGGATTGTTTGCCGGAACCGAGGAGAGCCCCGGGGAACTGATTCTCTACCAGGGGCGGAGCTACAAGGTCTACCGCGGAATGGGATCGCTGGAAGCCATGAAGAAAGGCAGCAAGGACCGCTATTATCAGACCGAGCAGGAGGCCGATGACAAACTGGTGCCCGAGGGCATCGTCGGCCGGGTGCCCTTTCGGGGACTGCTGTCTGAAAATATCCACCAGCTCATCGGTGGACTGAAAGCCGGGATGGGGTACGTCGGCTGCCGGACGCTGCTGGAACTGCGGGAAAAAGCACAATTCTGCAAGATCAGCTCCGCCGGTATGCGGGAAAGCCACGTCCACGATGTTATCATTACCAAGGAAGCGCCGAACTATCGCCTGGAGTAGAAGCTGTTTCAAGAATGTGTCTAAGGTCCAATCTCGACGTTGGGCCATTGACTTTAATCCTCGAAATATTCCATATATTCCTCCGGTTAAATTCAACGGCCCGTCTTGACCTTGAACCTGATCCACAATCTTGAAACAGCTTCTCCCAAATTCCCTTTAACTCTGTTTTTTGAGATGGGTTTTCATGTCGCTACAGTTTAAAGAAACGGAGGATAAACATTTCGGTTTGTCATTCCGGCGAAGGCCGGAATCCAGAGGCTTACCTGGATGCCGGATCAAGTCCGGCATGACGGCTTGCAGTTACTCAATTGCAAGGCTGGAAAACGAAGCAACCCTTCCAAACTCCGGATTGAAGCCATGACCTCTTCAACCACCCCATTCGTACACCTGCATGTGCACACCCAGTACAGCCTGTTGGATGGTGCCATCCGGCTGGACCCTCTGCTCCAGAGGGCTCGCGAGTACGGCATGGATTCCGTGGCGATTACCGATCACGGGACCATGTTCGGTTCGGTCGAGTTTTATGAAAAAGCCCTCAAGGCCGGGATCAAGCCCATTATCGGTTGTGAATGTTATGTGGCGCCCCGCCGGATGACGGATAAAACCAGTCAGGACGCACGCGGCCTGGCCCACCTGGTGCTGCTGGCTGAAAATCAAACCGGTTACCAGAACCTGTGCAAGCTGGCTACGGTGGCCCAGCTGGAGGGTTTCTATTACAAACCGCGGATAGATACTGAGATACTGGAGGCGCACAGCGACGGGCTGATTGCCCTGTCGGCCTGCTTGCATGGTAAAATCCCCCGGCTGATCATAGATAACGCCATCGAGAAGGCGGATGAAGCTGCCCGCTGGTATCAGCGGGTCTTCGGCGCAGACAATTTTTTCCTGGAAGTTCAGAATAACGGAATCGATATCCAGGAAAAAGTGAATCTGGCGCTCCGGGACATGAGCGCCCGGCTTTCTATACCGATGGTGGCCAGCAATGACTGTCATTACCTCGATCAGGCGGATGCCCGCGCCCACGAGGTTCTACTGTGTGTCCAGACCGGCAAAACCATGAATGACCCGGGTCGCTTCAAATTCAGAACCGACCAGCTCTATTTCAAGGCGCCCGCGGACATGGCGGCCGCTTTCCAAGACTATCCCGGCGCACTGGCCCACACGGTCGATATCGCCGCCCGCTGTCAGATCGAATTTGATTTCAATACCTACCATTTTCCCCAATTTGAAGCCGATACCGATCAAACGGCGGAACAACTTTTCGAAGACCGGGCCCGGGCCGGATTTGAAAAGATCCTGAGCAATATCAAAGCCAACAATCCGGATATCGATGAAAAAACGTACCGGGAGCGCCTGGACTACGAGATCAAGGTGATCAACGACATGGGGTTTCCCAGTTACTTTCTCATCGTGGCCGACTTTATCAAGTTTGGCAAAGAGAACGGGGTGCCCATCGGACCGGGTCGGGGATCGGCCGCCGGCAGCATCGTAGCCTATTCACTGGGCATTACCGATCTTGACCCTATCGAGCACGGTCTGATTTTTGAAAGGTTCCTGAACCCGGCGCGCGTCAGTATGCCGGACATCGATGTGGACTTTTGTATCAATGGCCGCGAAAAGGTTTTTAAGTACGTGGTGGACCGCTACGGCGGGGGTGAATACGTGGCCCAGATCATCACTTTCGGAAAACTGAAAACCCGGGCCGTGATCCGCGATGTCGGTCGAGCGCTGGACATTCCCCTGGCTGAAGTGGATGTGATCGCAAAACTGGTGCCTGACGTGCTCAATATCAGCCTGGATGAAGCCCTTGAGCAGGAACCCAAGCTAGCCCGCATGGCAGCCGAAAATCCGGTGGTCAACGAGCTGATCACCATCTGCCGCACCTTGGAAGGGTTGCCGCGTCACGCCTCCACCCATGCCGCTGGGGTGGTGATCGGTGACCGGCCGCTGGTGGAGTACCTGCCGCTGTATCGGGGTAAAAAGGGCGAAGTCGTCACCCAGCTCGACATGAAGCGTGTGGAACAGATAGGGCTGGTGAAGTTCGATTTTTTGGGACTGCGCAACCTCACCGTCATCGACAAAACTTTGAACCTGATAGCCACCCAGGGCAAGACACCGCCGGACATCAGCAATCTGGATTTTACCGATGCCAAGACCTACGAATTGCTTTGCGCGGGCGACACGACCGGTGTCTTCCAATTGGAAAGCTCCGGGATGAAAGATCTGCTGGTCCGTTTGAAGCCGAACAGCTTCGGGGACGTGACTGCGCTGGTAGCGCTGTACCGCCCCGGGCCTATGGGCAGCGGGATGGTGGACGACTTTGTCGAGCGTAAGCACGGCCGCCGGGCGGTTGCATATGATCTGCCCGAACTCGAGCCCATCCTCGAGGAGACCTACGGCGTTATTCTCTACCAGGAACAGGTCATGAAAATCGCCGGAGCGCTGGCCAGCTATTCAATGGCGGAAGCCGACGGGCTGCGCAAAGCCATGGGGAAAAAGATCGCCGCAAAGATGGCCGAGCACCGCCAGCGTTTTGTTGATGGTGCCGTAGCCAACAAGGCCCCGGCCGATAAAGCCAAGAAGATTTTCGATCTGATGGAAAAGTTCGGCGGTTACGGTTTCAACAAGTCACATAGTGCCGCCTACGCGCTGATTGCTTTCCAGACGGCGTACCTCAAAGCGCATTCCCCGGTCGAGTTTATGGCCGCCCTGCTGACCAGTGAAATGCATTCGATTGACGGCGTGGTGAAATTCATTGCCGAATGCCGGAGTCACGATATCGAGGTTCTGCCGCCGGATATCAATTCCAGCGGCCTGGAATTCAGTGTGCACGACGGCAAAATTCGTTTCGGTCTCGTAGCCGTGAAAAATGTCGGTGAAGGGGCCATTGAGTCGATCTTGGAAGTGCGGGCAGAGGGCGGTGTATTCAACTCGCTGTTTGAGTTTTGTGAGCGGGTGGACCTGCGGAAGGTCAACAAACGTGTCATTGAGAGTCTCATCCGTTGTGGAGCTTTCGATTCCACCGGCGCGCCCCGGGCCCGGATGATGGCCGCGCTGGAAGATGCCCTGGAATACGGGCAGTTGGTCCAGAAAAAGAAGATGGATCCCCAAATGGGGTTATTCGACGTGGGTGGCGGTGATGAAGAGCCGATTAACCGGCCGACCATGCCCGAGATTACTGAATGGGAAGAAAAGCAGTTGCTGGCCTTTGAGAAGGAATCCTTAGGATTTTATATCACCGGCCACCCGCTGTCGCGGTTTGAGGAGATCCTGGATCAGTTTACCAATACCGATGCTCTTACCATCAAAGAGAGCGACGACAAAGCCCCGGTACGCATCGGCGGCCTGGTCAGTGCCAGCCGTGTGCTCCGGACACGCAAAGGCGACCTGATGGCTTTTGTCACCGTGGCCGACCTGCAGGGCAGCGTGGAGGTGGTGGTCTTCCCCGAAACCTATGCTGCGGCAAGTGATCTCATAGTCAACGATGCCCCGCTTCTGGTTCAGGGCCAGGTCCAGAAAGAGGAGAGCGGGGTAAAAATCATAGCGGATGAAATTATTCCCATGGACAAAGCCGCCGAAAACTGGACGGCCAGCGTTCATTTCCGGATCGATCTTGCCAAAAGCGGTAAGAACCAGCTGCAGCAGATGAATACTCTACTGACACGGTACCCGGGCACCTGCAAAGGGTTTTTACATTTTTTCCAGGCCGGGCAGGCGGAAGCTGTCGTAGCGCTGCCGGATTCACTCAGAATCAGGCCGGGACGCCGGATGGAAAGGGAAGTGAACGGTCTTTTAGGGTATCGCGCCGTTACCACCGAGTGCAGCCAGATCGCCGTTGCAGACGGCAATGGGGGCAACGCCAAGGGGAGACGCCGGTGATCAGGCCCGGCAGAGGGGGCGGCGTTAAGCGGTATCGAAATCAATATCGGGATCGAAAAAAACGATTCCTTGACCATTCGATTTCGATCCCGATTTCAAATTCGATATGTTTTAGACTCGTTGAAGCGCTAAATGCCAAAAGCGTCCGTTCAAAACCAGGGTAGCCCTATGAAAGGAAGATCATGCAAGTACCGCTGTTGGATTTGAAAAAACAATATGCTGCCATCCGTGAGGAAGTGCAGGCCGTTACCGAGGAGATTTATGAATCGCAGTACTTCATCATGGGACCGCATGTAGACCGCCTTGAAGCGGATATTGCCGCTTATTGCCGGACGGATCATGCAGTTGGGGTGTCCTCCGGTTCCGATGCCCTGATCATTGCCCTGATGGCCCTCGGGGTTGGTTCCGGGGATCTGGTTCTCACCACCCCCTATACCTTTTTTGCTACCGCCGGGGCTGTTGCCCGGGTCGGCGCCCGGCCGGTCTTTGTCGATATCGAACCGGATACCTATAACATGAGTCCCACCCTTCTGGCGCAAGCGCTGGAAGCAATGCCTGCCGGTCGGCGGGAGAGGGTAAAGGCCGTTATTCCCGTCCATCTCTATGGCCAGTGCGCCGATATGGAGCCGATTCTCAAATCCGCCGCCGCCTACCATCTGCCGGTGATCGAAGATGCCGCGCAGGCTATTGGCGCCGAGTATCAAGGCCGGCGGGCCGGTTCAATGGGCAGCTTCGGTTGCTTTTCGTTTTTTCCGTCCAAAAACCTCGGTGCCTTCGGTGACGGCGGCGTCGTGACCACTCGTGACCGGCAGCTGGGAGAGACCCTCCGGATTCTCAGAAACCACGGGGCCCAGCCTAAATATTATCATCATATTATCGGCGGTAATTTCAGGCTCGATGCACTCCAGGCCGCGATCGTTTCGATCAAGCTCCAACACCTGGACAACTGGACCGCCGGGCGTCAAAAGAACGCGACGACCTACCGGGAACTGTTCCAGGCGGCCGGACTGACAGCGCACCTCAAACTGCCCATTGAAAAACAGGGGCGGCACATCTACAACCAATTCGTCATCGCCGTTCCGGCAAGACGGGACGATCTGCGTGCCTATCTTCAGGAGGCCGGCATCGGTACGGAAGTCTATTACCCGGTACCGCTGCACCTGCAAAAGTGCTTTGCCGGGCTCGAATATGGTCCTGGTGATTTTCCGGCGGCGGAAGAGGCTGCGCAGCAGACCCTGGCCCTGCCCATTTTCCCTGAGCTTACCCAGGACCAGCAGGCCTACACCGTCGATAAAATCAAACAGTTTTTTGCAAGGCTCTCTCAAAAATAGGATTTTGGTTTCCCTTAAAAATCACGCGGGATCTCCGACAATTCAAGGCGGCCGTGAGGTTTCCCCGCGTTGCGGGACTTCCCGCTTGATTGATCTTTAAGGGTGGGTCGTAACCGGAGGCGCCGGCGAAGCCAGTGCCTTGCGCGGTAAATACTGCGTATTTCGAGGATAGCGCTAAAGATTGCGCCTGACGGCCTGAAAACCGGCACTCCGTGCCGAAACCGAGCTTCCAACGCAGAGAATGGGCCCAAAGACATTTTTGAGATAGTCTCGGGTAGAATTGACAGATCGCGTCTCCAGCATTACACTCAGGGGAGTTGGGAGTTACCTATGAATATCAATGCCCCTCAGACGCTGTCAGGTCAGTTCGTAGTTGCCATGCCGGCCCTGGCCGATCCGAACTTCTTCCAGACGGTTACCTGCATTTCAGAACACAATGACCAGGGAGCCCTGGGAGTTATCGTGAACCGGTTGCATGCCCTGCTGTCCGCCAACGATATCTTCACGGAACTGCAATTGGATGTCACGGTAGATGCGGAACAGATTCCTGTGCACATCGGCGGGCCGGTTCACATGGATGAAGTGTTCATACTGCACGGTCAACCGTTCGGGTGGCAGGGCTGCCTGCCCATCTCGGAAAGCCTGGCAATCAGCAATACGGTGGATATCCTGGCGGCCATCGCCCGAAACGAGGGGCCACAGGATTTTCTCATCGCGCTCGGTTGCGCAGGGTGGGGACCGGGGCAGCTCGAGGGCGAGTTGCTTGAGAATGCCTGGCTGACCGGGACCGCCAGCTGTGACATCATTTTCAAAACCGATATCTCCATGCGCTGGGAGCATGCGCTGCGCCAGATGGGGGTGGATCCGGCGTTGCTCTGCGACACGGCGGGCCACGCCTGAAGCCGTGATCAGACGCTCGCAATGGGCCAAATACCGGCGTTGGGCTGGCAATTTCAATCCTCAAAATATTGAACATATTCCTCCGGTTGAAATCGCCATCCCGCCTTGGTCTTTAACCCATTGCGAGCGTCTGATCACGGCTTCACCGCTTGGTGGATCAACTAACAGCATTTCGCTGGCAAACTCAATCCTCAAGATATTGCCAATATTCCTCCGGTTGAACGTCTCGCTCCGCCTTGGTCTTTAACCCATTCAGGCTTTCTGTTAGCGGCTTCACGAAATTTAGGCTAAAAACCAGTGCATATGCATAAAGTTAAATCCTCGAAATATTCCAATATTTACCACGCAAGGCATTGGCTTCGCTGGCGCCTCCGGTTTAACTTTTCTCCCCGCCTTGGTCTTTAACCCAATAAGAGCGTTCTATGGCGACTTCCTGGTTTTGGGAATGGGCCAACTAAAACAGACCACCGAGTGGGGAACTCAATCCTCGAAATAGTCTAAAAATTCCTCAGGTCAAATTCGCCATCCCGAACTGGTATAAAACCAATCAGGGGCAGTGACGGCGATTTTTATGTTTTGATGGCTACTTCTTTTCGGTGGCGGATTTGGACTTTGTTTTGGCGGTTTTTTTGAGGCAGATTTTATCTTTCTTGGCGAAGGCGCAGAGCTTGGGATTGTAATATTCCTTGCAGTTGAGGGGATTGTACAGCGGACATTCAGGATTTTTGGTGGACATGGGCTTTGCTTTGCGTTGTTGTTCGGGTCCTAGCCTACCTGCCGGGAAGGACTCGGAAAGTGCCGGGTTTATCGGGATGCCCCACGGTGCGGTTGTTCAGGGTCACATGCTGTGCAGATAATTGACGCTGCCTTTTTTGAGCGGTGTCATACTGAGCCTGCTGGACCAAGCCAGATTCCGGTAGGCCGCACTGAATTCAAGTTACCACAAAACCATAGATTTTACAACGGATTATGTCTGGTCTCCCGGCCCTGCAGGGGCTCACGGACCCGGATGGAATGGTTTTGACAATTTATCACGGCCGGTGTATTAAGAGCGCCTGACAGGTCAGAACCTGACCATTTGGAAACGCACCCCGAATATCAAGCAGAAACATGAATGCGATTTATACCGAACTGAAGCAGCAGTTGTTGGAAATCAATGCCAACCTGCAGTCGATCCTTGAAAATGTCCAGGATCAAGATGAAATCACTGACGGCCGGTTCGAGGCCTGGCGTGCGGCCTGCGCCGATATTCATCAGCAGATAAGCGAAGAAATCCTCAGGGTAGCGGTGGTTGGGCCGATCAAATCGGGGAAAAGCACCTTTACCAACGCCCTTTTTGGGGGCGACTTTTTAAAACGGGGGGCCGGCGTCGTCACCTCTATTGTCACGCGCATTCGCAGCGGCCGGCAATTGAAGGCGGTTCTCTATTTCAAAGACTGGGATGACATTAACACCGATCTCGAACAGGCCCTGACGATGCTGCCATCCTGGGAGGCCCGGGATGATGGCAAGCCTTTCGACATCCGCCGTAAAAAAGACCGTCAAGCCTTGGAACATGCCCTGGATGAACTCAGCAACGACCATCTTATCACCGACGGTACCCGGAATGCGAACAGCATCCTGCCGTCCCTCTATCTGCATGGCTACCAGAGCGTCAGTGATATCATCTCCCCGGATTCGCAGGCCACTGAATTCGGCGATGAAGATTTTGTCCGTCACCGGGAGTATGTGGGCAGTGACGAACTGGCCGTCTATCTAAAAGATGTTGAACTGGAGATCAACCATTCCCAGATTGACGGTACCATCGAAATTGCGGACTGCCAGGGCAGCGATTCCCCCAACCCCATGCACCTGGCCATGATCCAGGACTACTTGCTGCGCACCCATATGCTGGTATACGTGATCAGCAGCCGGACCGGCCTCCGCCAGGCGGACATCCGGTTCCTGTCCACCATCAAGAAAATGGGGATTATCGACAATACCCTGTTTGTGGTCAACTGTGATTTCAGTGAGCATGGGACCACCGTGGGACTGGAGTCCCTGGTGGAGCGTGTTAGACAGGAGCTGTCCCTGATCAAACCCGATCCGGAGGTGTTTACCTTATCCGCCCTTTACAACCTGTTTGCGGCCCTGCCGGCCAAAGAACTTCCGGAAAAGGACCGCGCTCGCCTGGAGCAATGGCGCTCGGAGAAACAGTTTGTTGCCTTATCGGACGACGAATCCCGCCGCTTTGAAAAGATATTTCACGGGAAACTCAGCCGGGAGCGCTTTTTCCTGCTCCTGAAAAACCATCTCGAACGTATGGGGGTGATGCGAGCGGGCATGGATCGTTGGTTGTGGACCAACCGCGAGTTGATGAGCGAGGATGCCGAAGGCGTGGCGGATCTTTTGCGCAAGATCGCCCGCCATCAGCAACGCATGGACCAGATCAAGGATCTGATCAAGAATACGCTTGGTGGCGCCGCGGGTAAAATCAAAAAAGGAATTCGGGTCGACATAGACCGTTTTTTCAATACCCGGCCGGGCAGCGTGCTCCAGTCCACCCTGGACACCATCCGGCAATTCAGCATCGTTTTCGAAAACTACGCGGACAGCTTGGTCGCTTCCGGTTTTTCCAGCACGCTCTACCAGGTCTTCCAGGAATTTCGACAAACGCTGGATACCTTTATGGCCGAAAACATCAATCCCGAGATCGTCAGTTTCACGTCCCGGACCGAGAAGAAAATCAAGGCCGGCCTCGAGGCCGTGGCCGAACCCTATCAGTCCATGGCCCTGGACGCCATCTCGGAATACCACCAGACCATGAACCACTATGAGATGGGCACGGTGGAAGCCGGAGAGAAACAACTTACCTTGTTGGAACTCGATGATGTGAAAAAGGTGGCTGGACTGAAGCTGCCGACGTCGGCCACCAGCATGCGTTATTCGGCCCGGGTGCGGACCGAGGCCGTTGTCCGCCTGGGTATCTACAGCGTCTTGAAATTGTTCAAAAAGGCTTTCAAGAAGCCACTTAAAAATGAGAAAGAGGAGCAGATGCTGGCCCTGGCTGCCGGCGTGAAACGCATTAAGGCTGAAACCGAGAATGCGGTTCTCTTCCATTTTAAGAATTACCGGGAAAATTTTAAGTTTCAATATGCTTTCAAACTGGTAGACTTCGCAGCATCCCATTTGCACCGCACGTTACTGGAAAGGCTGCGGGCATATGACACTGACCTGACCGAATTGACGCGGGTCATGGAAACCCGCGGTGACGAGCGGGAGCAGATAATCGCTCTGCTGGACAGAACCAGCGTAGAGTTGCGAAAAATTCAACTCGACCTTGAAAAGGCGCGGGATCGGATGGAACAGGCCGCTGGGTAAGGACCGGCTGTCGGGGCAGCCTAACCGCGGGTTGACAAACCCTTATAGGAGGTGTCTGTGAACACAAGAAATGTGGCAGTAGCCAATGAGAAGGGCGGGGTCGGCAAAACCGTTACGGTTATCAACCTGGGGGCCGCCCTGGCCGCCATGGGCAAAAAGGTTCTGATTGTGGACATGGACCCCCAGGCCAATGCGACCAAGGGCCTCGGCGTGGCGGTAACGGAGGGAATGTCGACCACATACGACATCATCAAAAATCACAAGTCGCCGACGATCGACAAAGCGATCGTCCCGACCAACTGGAACGGGCTGGAACTTTTACCGTCTGATGCGGACCTGGCCGGGGCCGATATAGAACTGGTCAATGAGTACGGACGCGAGAACCGACTGAAAAGGGCTATGGCGGGAATAGGAGCGTCATACGATTTTATTATCATGGACACCCCCCCGAGCCTCTCTTTGCTCACCGTGAACGTCTTTGCGTTTGCAACCGAAGTGCTGGTTCCTTGCCAGACCCACCCGTATGCATATGATGCCCTGGAAAATCTTTTTGATACCATCGAGGTGGTACAGGACGAAATCAACGCGGGGCTGGAAGTGAAAGGGATCATCCCGACGTTTTTCGATCAGCGCACCCGGGTCAGCCACGAAATCCTGGATAAGCTCAAGACAGATCAGCGCTATCGCGAACTTATCTGCGAATCCATTATCCGGATCAACACGACCATTGCCGAGAGCGCCAATGCCGGCATGCCAATCATGCACTATAGACGCAGCAGCTCCGGGGCGGCCAACTACCAGGCGCTGGCCGAGGAATTAACCGGTTCGGGCAGTTCTTGAGGAGGGAACGTCCGAAAGCGAAAACACCCCAGTGGGCACAGGCTGCCTGTGACGGTTCGTTGGTCGTCATCCTTGCGAAGGCCGGGATCCAGGGCTCACTTACACATTTTTTAGCAGGTATTAACCCCGACAGCCTCTAAAAGTGATTCAAAGAGGCTGGATGCCGGATCGGTGTCCGGCATGACAGGCAATAACGGGCTGAAACCCAAATTGGAGGGGATTGCCTGTTGCGGCCACTATGGCCACTGCATTCAGGAGCGTTCAATTTCCTCTATTATTAGACCTGCGCTTTCTATTTCTTTCCTTCCTGAAGTTTCATCAAATTATCCAGAGCAAAATCGATGGTCGGATCCAGAGCCAGGGCGGTTTCATAATATTCAATGGCTTCATCCGTTTTGCCCAGGTCCCGATAGTTGGAAGCGATGTTGGCATAGTCGATGGCCGAGCCGGGATTCAACTTGACGACCTTCTGGAAACATTGAATAGCGTCCTCATGGGCTTTGAGTTTAAAGTGGCAAAAGCCCATCAGGTTGAAGATGTCCGTGCGTTCATCGTCGGCTTCCGCCCCTTTTTGCAGGATTTCCAGGGCTTCGTCATAGCGTTCCATCTCTTTCAGGCACTGGCCCATATAGGAATAGATGCTGGGAATGTCCTGACGGGTGGGGTTTTGATCCAGGGCCTTTTCCAGGGAGGCCAGTGCTGCGGGTGGTAAACCGGACGCTAGTTGACTGAGACCGATGTAGAATTGGTTGTAGTATTTGCCGGGCAATTTCCGGTCGAACGCCTGCAGCAATTGCAGGGCCTCTTCCGGCGGATTGTTCTCGGTGATGAATTTGGCTGAGAACATTCCCACGCTGGTGCCGTGTGATCTTTCTCGGAAATGGGCGCCGGGGATGATGGTATAGAAGGCCGGAATTTCTAGTTCAGCATGCATGGTATCAATCAAAATGGCCTGCATGTCGTTCTTGGTCAGGGCGCCGAGTAGCTTGTCGATCTCGGTTTTGATATTGTCGTCAGACAGGTCCGGGAGGTCGGTGATATCTACAAAGCGCTCTTCTTTGGTGATAAAGTCGGCCGATTCGATGTTTGTAAACTTGGGCAGACCGCTGGCAACGAAATTGGCGCCGGTGTTGAAATCTCCGGCCAGCTGGGCGACCTCCGTCAGGGTACGGCTCAGGGCCTTTTGGGGATCCGGCGTGGTCCCGGCCGTCCAGACGATTTCACTTGTGGTGGGGAAGGTGACCGGGTCGTAAGCCAGGACACCCACTGAGGGAATACCGGTATCCAGCGAAAAATCGGAGATAAACAGACGGATGCCGGCTCTTTCGTATTTGGCCAACATATCGCACACCGCCGGGTCAGTGGCCGATTCCGGCCGTATTCGCGGGACTTGCAGGCGGTTGCGGCTTACAACCGAAGAGACGTGCCGCTCGACGATTTCACAAAGGCCCTGGCTGACGGCTTCTTCAACACAGTTACCGGAGGAGGGTCCGTTGAATTCATTGATCATGTAGAACCAATCGAAGGGTATCAGGATCGGTTCTCCCCGGGAAAGATTATACGCCATGGTCCATTTGAGGGGCAGCGTTTCAAAAACGGAGCGGGTAATGTCCAGTTCATCGGAATCGTCATGGACGGACTTGGCGATCATTTCAAACGGCATAGCCGGGCCGGTAACATTCGGGTAGGTAGCCGCGAAGAAGTTGGCCGGGTTCTGGGCGAATGAAAAAAAACTGAAACGTTCGACCAACTCCATCACTGCACTGGCCTCGGATTGTTCGGGGGTGGCCCCTTTGCCCATTTGCTTGGTGGTGCCGGTCCGGGCGCGGGCATCCCTTCCGCAGCGGCTGAAAAAAACCGGTATATCCAAACGGCCGTTGTCGATCCGCTGGGTCGTCTCCAGGATATCGAGGTCCAGGGACTCGAATTTGGCCTTTACCCGCTTTACGGTTTCCGCAGGGGGCATGATCTTGTCCTGATCCAGGGTGAACTTTTTATAGGCATCTGATAATACAATCTTTTTGGTTTGCATAGCTATTCTCCAGCATTGTGGCGATAAAGGCCCGTAACGATTAAGTTTAGCATCCAGACCATCTTTTCAAGTGAAAGGCAATGATTTTTTAAAGGCACAGTAGCGAGGCCGTTGTTCTTGCGCCAAGCGGTATGGGTTGAAAGACGGGGGGGCATGTGCTTATACCAATTGTCTAATACAGGACCGTTTCTGCGAGTTTGCAGAAAGCAACTGCTCGTGACCGCTACGGTTGTCTCCCCCGATGACAATTGGTATGTATTGAGCTGCTTGAAGGGCTTGCGATACAATTGACACGTCTCGGTAAGTTGCTGCGGCGCGGAAATTTGCGTACCATAAATCTTTATGGCACAAATCGGATAAACCATATATGTTAGAAACATTAGCACAGGTGTTGATGCCTGCTTTCTAACAGAATGATGGAAGGGAAATATACCGGATTATTGCGGTATGTTTTTAATGGTGAAAGGAAATTTGTCGATGGAAAGAAAAGCCGAGATCGAACGCAAAACCAAAGAGACCCAGATACAAATACTTCTCAACATCGATGGTGCCGGCCGGCAGCAGATCGACACCGGCATTGGATTTTTAGATCACATGCTTACCTTATTCTCGGCCCACGGTTTTTTCGATCTTACGTTGCAGGCCCGGGGTGACCTGGAAGTTGATGCCCATCACACAGTCGAGGATATCGGTCTCGTCCTGGGTGAGACCATCAGCCAGGCCCTGGGTGACCGCGCAGGAATCGTGCGTTATGGGCAGGCCGTAGTCCCCATGGATGAGGCCCTGGCGGCCGTGACAGTGGATCTTTCCAATCGTCCCTACATCGTTTACAATGTACCGGCCGTTTCCGGACCGAGCAGTGTTTTCGGGGCCGGGCTGGCCAAGGAATTTTTCCGGGCTCTGGCCAACAAGGCCGGCATGAACCTGCACATCAACGTGTCTTATGGAGAGAACGAACACCACATTCTGGAGGCGATTTTCAAGGCTCTGGCCCGCGCTCTGGACCAGGCTACCGGTTTTGACCAGCGCATCAAAGGGGTTCGTTCCACCAAAGGGTCCCTTTAACCGCGGAGAAACAATGGGACAGTTACACTCAGCCCATAACCGGCTCGTGATCCGCACCTGCCTGGCAGCTTATATACTGTTGATTTTTTTTGGATTATCAGCTGCTTTCGCGGGTGAAGAGACATCGCCGGGCCTGGATTCAACCGCAAAGCGCCGTACGGTCCTATTGCTGCCGTTCAAAGATTTGACGGCTGTCTACGGAGCTTCAGGCAATATCCGCAGCCCCATCAACGGGCGGGTATTTTTAAGTGGACCGGTTGAAAAGAAAGCCGCCCGTTTCATGGACGCCCGGCTTTTCACGCTTATAAGTGAAAAAGATGCGTTTATTCTCATTGGCGCGGAGGAGGCCGGCGATATGCTCACCACCCTGGCAAATCAGCATCGGCAGGCCCTGCCGGAACGCAGCCTCTGGGTTGAAGTGGGGCGCGCGGAAGGCGTGGATGCTGTGCTGGGTGGGTTCATATACCGGTTTAAGAATCGAACCGGTCGGGATTACGGGGTCGAAGAAGCCGCCTCAGTCGCTTTCGACCTGCACCTGATACGAGTCGCGGACGGGCGGATTCAATGGTCGGGGCGCTTTGATGAAACCCAGCAACCCCTCAGCAGCAATATCTATAATTTTAAGAAATTCATCAACCGGGGTGGTAAATGGGTCACCTCCCGGGAAATGGCCTCCGGGGGCCTGAAATCCCTTATAGACGATATGCCTGCCAGATAATTATACACTTGACAATTTATAATTTATTCTTTAGCTTACAGAGTTTAGGTTGAATTTTGTAACGCTGGTAAATGCTGGTCACCGGCGTTGCATATAACACCCATCCGGTCGCATCTTATTTGCCTGTGGCCGAGGCAAAGGAGGATGGCATTTTTGGCAGGTCTTATTCCTGAAGATATAATTGCTGAAATCAAGAATGCCGCGGATATTGTCGATATTGTTTCCGAATTGGTGGCGCTGAAGAAAGCCGGGCAAAATCATATTGGACTTTGCCCATTCCATTCCGAAAAAACCCCCTCATTCACCGTGAGCCCCGCAAAGCAGATCTTCCACTGCTTCGGGTGTGGTGCCGGCGGCAATGTGTTCCGGTTTTTGATGAAACACCAGGGCCTCTCGTTTCCGGAAGCCGTGCGAACACTTGCCGGGCGTTACGGGATTGATCTGCCGGAGCGGGAAATGTCGCCGGCGGAGCGCCAACGGATGGATGAACTTGACAAGATCCGGCGCGCTAACCAAATAGCGGGGAGTTTTTATCAACGGTGCCTGACGGAGAGTCGGATTGGGCTGGACGCCTTGTCTTATTTGGAACGGAGGGGGCTTGACCGGGTGGCGATCGACCGTTACCAACTGGGGTTCGCACCGGCCGGCTGGGACAATCTGACAACCCTGTTCACGCGGAAACAGGTTCCGTTAAGTGTGGCGGAGAAGACCGGATTGATTGTACCCCGCAAGAACAGCTCCGGGTACTATGACCGTTTTCGGGAGCGGGTGATGTTCCCGATTTTCAATACGGCCGGCAGCTTGATCGGTTTTGGTGGCCGCGTTCTGGATGATGCCCTGCCCAAGTATATGAATTCTCCGGAATCACCAGTATATAACAAACGCCGTTCACTGTATGGTATCAATTGGGCGCGTAGCCGTTGCCGGGAGCAAAACGCGGTCTATATCGTGGAAGGCTACCTGGATATGCTCAAGCTGCATATCAATGGCATTGAAAATAGTGTGGCCACCCTTGGCACTGCGCTTACGCCGGAACACATCCGCATGCTGAAAGGCTGCGTGGGAGAGGGTCGGATGATCCTGGTATATGATTCCGACCAGGCGGGGTTGAATGCCGCCCATCGGAGTCTGGATCTTTTTTTGAAGGAACATGCGGATTTTCGAAAGGGAGATGTTTTTCGGGATAAGAACGCCGATACGCGCATCATGATTCTGCCGGAAGGCCATGACCCGGATTCCTATATCAGCCAGGCGGGACGGGAAGCATTTTTGGATAAGGCGAAGACGGCCCCCGGTCTGGTCACGTTCCTGTTCGATATGGCCGTCAAACGGCACGGGATGGGTACCGAAGGTAAAATCAAGATCGTGGCCGACCTGTCCGGAACCCTGGCGGTGATCAATGACCAGGTAGCCCGCTCACTTTATGTAAAAGAACTGGCGGAGCGCCTAAATATTGATGAGAATGCCATTCTGGCCAAGATTCGGGAGTCGGTGGACAGGGGCCGGCAACCCCGCCTGCGGGCTCTGCCAGCGACCCCGGGGGACACCGGCCAAGACGGTCCGGGACGTCCGGTTGTGTCCAGGGGTACGCGGCTGGAGCGACAGATCTTGGCAATGATGATACAGTATCCTGATATCATTAAGGATATAGAAGATCGTGACCTGCTCAAACAGTTTGCGGACGGCCCCTTGAAAACCATAGGGCAAAAAGTGCTGGAAGGACGCAGGCAGGGAAAGGTGGACATCCCTGATTTGATGAGTATTTTAGATAACGCTGCAGAGCAGGAACTGGCTGCGGAACTGGCCATGGGCAATGAACTCTGGCATCGTTGGGACCGCCGGAAGTGCCTGCAGTTGATTGGCCAGCTTGAAAAAAGTAGAGCCAGGAGGGAAGACGACCTCCTGCAACGAATCAAGGCCGCGGAGGCTGAGAACAATCAGCCGCTGCTGCTGCAGTTGTTAAAGGAAAAACAGTCACAGGCAAAAGAGAGGCATTGAGTTTTGTGACAGGATTGAGGCCCGGAAATGACCGCTGGAGATTTCTTCCGGTTGGCAGGTGCAGGGTTTAGCAATTACCGGCAGGTTTCCTGCCCTCGTGATCCAGCTTTTAGGAGGTTTAGCCGTATGGCCACGAAATCAGTATCTAAGTCCAACAAATCAAAACCGGCGGCCGCCGCCAAAAAGGTGCCGAAGAAGGCCGGCGCAACCACCGCCAAAAAGAAGAAGGCGGTAGCCAGAGCCAAGGCCACCAAGAAGGCCGCGCCCAAGAAGTCCGCGCCCAAGAAGACCGCCAAGAAAACGGCCGCCCGCAAGGCTGCCAAAAAAGCCGCCGCCAAAAAACCCGCCCGGAAATTGGCAGCTAAAAAAGCCGCCAAGAAAGTTGCCCGGAAGGTTGCCAAAAAGGCCGCCGCCAAAAAGACCGTGCGAAGGAAGACCCCGAAGAAGGTCGTAAAAAAGAAGGCCGCCAAGAAGGTTGCCAAAAAGAAAACGGTTAAGAAAGCCCTGAAGAAGGCGGCGCCCAAAAAAGCAGTAAAAAATGTGGCCGCCAAGAAAAAGACCGCGGCCAAAAAGAAAACGGCGGCCCCAAAAGCGGCTCCCAAAAAGACGGTTGCCGCCAAAAAGAAGACCGCCGCTCGCAAAAAGGCAGCCGCGAAACCGGTAGTCAAGAGCGAGGTTACCGGCCAGAACCTGGATAAAAAGACCCTGGCGGTAATCGGCAAGCTCGTGGCGCAGGGGAAGAAGAAGGGCTTCCTGACGTATGATGAAGTCAATGCGGTTCTGCCGGAGGACATGCTCTCCCCGGACCAAATCGACGAAACCCTGATGCTGTTTGATGCCAAGGGAATTGAGATTGTTGACCGGGGCCGCGAAAAAAGCAAAGCAACCACAGCCGCAAAGAAGAAAGCCAAAGCCAAAACCTGCGCCAAAACCAAAACGTCAGCGGTTGAGTTCGGCTCCGTAACCGACCCGGTAAAGATGTACCTGCGGGAAATGGGGCTGGTTACGCTGCTCAGTAGAGACGGCGAAGTCGAGATTGCCAAGAAAATCGAAGCCGGCGAGCAGGAAGTCTTGCGGGCCCTTCTAGACACGACTACCGGCGTCAATTGTCTGTTGGAGATCGGCCAGTTTATCAAGAACGGCGAACTGCGGCCCAAGTATGTACTCCGGGACATCGATGAAGGCGAGACCTATGTCGATGAGATGGTCCAGACCGAAAAGTTTGTCGCCACGGTAGATGCCATCGATGAAATCAATACCGAGAATCGTGATTTTCGAGAGCGCTTGTTCTCCGAAATCCTCGCGGCTGATGAACAGCGCCGCATCAGGCGCTGTATCGCCCGGCGCAACAACAAGATTTTCGATGTCTTGAAAGAGTGGCGTCTGGAAGGCAACATTATCGATAAGATTGAAGAGCTGGTTCGCAGGCAAGTTGATTGGTTTGAGACCAAGCACAGGATGATCTCTTTATGTGCAGAATCGATCGACGCCCCGCTGAGTGAATTGCGGGTGAATTTAAAAAACAAGACCACTTTTAACAACTGGATCAAAGACCGCTGTACGCTCACCCGGAATGAAGCCGGGGCCCTGTATGGCGAGATCACCGGTATCCAGAGGGAGATCGATCTGGTTGAAAAGGAGATTAAAGCCAATGGCCGCGCGCTCAAGCGGATTATTTCAAGTGTAGAAGAGGGGCGCCACAGGGCCAAACTGGCCAAGAGCGAATTAACCAAGGCGAACTTGCGCCTTGTGGTTAGCATCGCCAAGAAGTACACCAATCGAGGGCTGCAGTTCCTCGATCTGATCCAGGAAGGCAACATCGGTCTGATGAAGGCGGTCGACAAGTTTGAATATCGCCGGGGCTATAAGTTTTCAACCTATGCCACCTGGTGGATCCGGCAGGCCATTACCCGGGCTATTGCCGACCAGGCGCGTACCATCCGGATCCCGGTCCACATGATTGAGACCATCAATAAGCTGATTCGCACCTCCCGTTATTTGGTGCAGGAACTTGGCCGGGAACCTTCACCTGAAGAGATTGCCGAAAAAATGGAAATACCCCTGGACAAGGTGCGGAAGGTCTTGAAGATCGCCCGTGAGCCCATTTCATTGGAAACGCCGATTGGTGAAGAGGAAGACAGCCACCTGGGCGACTTTATTGAAGACAAGAAATTTATGCTGCCTTCAGATGCGGCGGTGAGTCTCAATCTGGCCGAACAGACCCGCAAGGTATTGGCGACCCTGACACCGCGCGAGGAAAAAGTGTTGCGCATGCGGTTCGGAATTGGCGAGAAGGCGGACCATACCCTGGAAGAAGTCGGTCAGGATTTTGCAGTTACCCGGGAGCGCATACGGCAGATAGAAGCCAAGGCCCTGCGCAAACTCAGGCACCCGACAAGAAGCCGAAAGCTGAAGAGCTTTATCGACCACTAGGATCTGTTTATAAATTGCCTTTTTTCCAATCTCGGCGTTGGGCACTCGGTTTCAAGCCTCAAAAGGCTGGAATATTCCTCCGGTTGAAACCTCCCGGCCGCCTTGACCTTGGACAAGAATCCAAATTTAGAAGCAGATCCCAAAATATTGCCCGTTTTGGCTGCTCCATTCCGATTAGCTTGCCTGGTTGCGGGTAACCGTCGGTAGCAAGTGGCATGGGCTCTTGACAAACCAAAAGAGGAAAGTTATTAGGAGCACGCTTTATGATGTCCGCAGGGCCCATAGCTCAGTTGGCAGAGCCACCGGCTCATAACCGGTCGGTCCCTGGTTCGAATCCAGGTGGGCCCACCATTTCAAGGGGCTTTGGACCAGGCACAGGGCGCGGTGATTCACCGCGCCTTTTTTGTTAGGGTTTTAAGTCTTAGGTATTAGGTCTTAAGGTTTTTATGAAAAGATTTTCGGTTTGTCGTAACACTTAAAACTTAAGACATAAAACGGATGAATACAGGATATTACTATCGCAAAGGTTACCCGACTGTCTACGAGGTGCCCGAAAGGTTGTTGTCATGACGCCGACCGTTAATGACATCATACGACTCATGGAACAGATTGCGCCGGCGCATCTGGCGGAAAGTTGGGACAACTGCGGGCTGCAGGTCGGACGGCGGCAATGGCCGGTGAAGCATATTCGTACGGCCCTGGATCCTTTGCCACACGTCGTAGCGGAGGCGGTGGACGCGGGGGTAGATTTCCTGATTACCCACCACCCGCTGATTTTCAAACCGGTGAAACAGGTAGATTTTGGATCCGACCTGGGGCATATTATCCAGCAGGCCGCCGATCGACATCTGACGATTTATGCGGCGCACACCAATCTGGACAAAGCCCCGGAAGGGCTTAACGATATGTTGGCCGCCCTCATAGGGCTGGAATCCCTGGAGCCGCTGGTGGCCGGTGAGCGGTCCGGTTCTTTCAAATTGGTGCTCTTCGTGCCGATGTCCCACATTCAGGTGGTCACCGATGTTCTGGTGGAAACCGGTGCCGGTAGAATAGGGAGCTACACCGGTTGTACATTCAGAAGCGAAGGGGTGGGCACGTTTATCCCGGGACCGGGAACCAACCCGTTTAGCGGACAACGCGGCCGGATGAACAAAGCCGCCGAAATGCGCATTGAAGCCGTCCTGGCCGGTGCCGATATGGAGAAAGTTATAACTGCCGTGCAGGCCGTACATCCCTATGAAAGCATGGCCTATGATGTCTACCCGGTAGTTACGTTGGATCAGCAGGGACTCGGTCGGGTAGGCATGCTTAAAGCCGAAATAGAGCTGGGTGATTTTGCGCAGGACGTTGCCCGGAAGCTCAGCCTGGATGCGGGTATCCGCCTGGTGGGCGACCCGCGGCGCAAGATATCAAGGGTTGCTGTATGCACCGGTAGTGGCTCCAGTCTGACCGATGCCTTTTTAGCCTCCGGGGCGGATGTCTACATAAGTGGTGATATGCATTATCATGATGCCCAGTCCATCGAAGCCGCCGGACGCGGATTGTTGGATGTCGGCCACTTTGCTTCCGAACGGATCATGGTGCCGGCCCTGGCGGACCGCTTGCGCCGCGAAATTGCGGCGGCAAAGTACGACACGGTTGTTTCGACCTGCGCTGTGGAAACGGATCCTTTTAAGTTTGTTTCCGGGTGCTGATTGTTCATCCTGCGGATGGGACCAATCAGTCTTGGTTCTGCGAGCTTCGCCCAACACAGAGATTGAGTTCGAGGGGAGGTTTTGAAACCGCTCCCAATTAAGACTTCAAACACATAGGTAAACTTTCATGCAAGAACAGATTGCCCATTTGACCCGTTTGCAAAACATTGAGATTGATTCCAAGCAGGCCGAACAGCGGATTGCCGAAATCTCAAAGCAGTATGAAGTTCTGGACCAGCGCCTACAGGTTTTCGAGCAGATGATGGAAACTGAAAACCAGCAGAGTGACAGTATAAAAAAGGAGTATCGGGATTACGAAGTGACGGTTCAGGACAACCTGAGTCTGATTTCGAAAAGCAAAGAAAAACTATCCCTTGCGAAGAACAACAAAGAATACCAGTCTTCCCTGAAAGAGATCGAAGAACTTGAAAAAAAGAATTCCGATATAGAAGACATTATGCTGGAAATTCTCGATAGTCTGGAGACCGCTGAAAAACAGCTTAAGGTTCGAGAGCAGGAATACCGCGAACTCAGCACGGAAGTGGAACGGGGCCGGCGGGAAATTGGGGCTGAAATTGATACCAAAAAGCAGGAAATAGTAAAGCTCAACCAAGACCTCCAGGAGGCTCGCGCCCGGATAACTCCTGAGCTGATGGAGGTTTTTGAAAGAACCAAAAATATGCAGCCCAATAAGATTGCTCTGGCACGCGTGACGGATGCGGTCTGCCAGGGCTGTAATGTGACGATCCCGGCGCAATTGTATAATGAACTGCAAAGGAGAAACAGTCTGGAATTTTGCCCGAAATGCGGGCGCATCGCTTACTGGTCGGAGTCGGCCAGATGATCGCCGGGGTATCAGGCCCCGGAGGAAAGTCCGAACACCACAGGGCGGGGTGCTCCATAACGTGGAGTCACGGTGACGTGAAGGAAAGTGCAACAGAAAGTATACCGCCTGTGAATTGGCCGGGGAGCCCCGGCTTATTCGCCGGTAAGGGTGAAACGGTGCGGTAAGAGCGCACCAGTTTTCCGGGTGACCGGAAAAGCTATGTAAACCCCACCCGGTGCAAGACCAAATAGGGGAGCGTCAGAGGGCGGCCCGTCCAAGCTCCCGGGTAGGTCGCACGAGGTCACGGGCAACCGTGATCCCAGATGAATGATCATCGCCCCGTGCGCGGGTAACCGGCAGGGGGGACAGAATTCGGCTTATGGACGACTCCAACCAGTGTCTACTCAGAAACGGCATCTTTTGGCCCAGGGCTGCGTTTTCACAATTTTTCAATACTCGACGTAGATTTACTACGCCTCCGTTTGAAAAATCATTCAAGCCTTGCACCACGCAAGGCACTAGCTTCGCGTCGCCCTGAGCCAAAACCTACCGTTTCTAAGCAGACACGGTGATAAACAGAAGCGGCATCTTTTGGCCCAGGGCTGCGTTTTCACAATTTTTCAATACTCGACGCAAATTTACTACGCCTCCGTTTGAAAAATTGTTCAAGCCTTGCACCAAGCAAGGCACTAGCTTCGCGTCGCCCTGAACCAAAATCTACCATTTCTGAGAAGACACGATAGTATACAGAAGCGGCATCTTCCGGCCCCAGGCGGCGTACTTCCGGCGTCATCGAAGGATAGGCCGGACAAACGCTTCTTGGATACGGAGTACCGGTTTTCAAGCCGCCAGAAGCAACCGTCAGCGCTATCCTCGACGTAGATAGAGTGCGCCTGCGGTTAGAAAAAAGCCGCGGCCTAGCCTGAAAGCAAAACGAGCCGCGCAGAGCGGACACCACGTGGGTTTGAAAGTGAAAAAGGATCTAGACTGTTCAATGGAATTTTTAAATGCGGCGTGCGACATATCCTTTTCTGAAAAGGTTCGTATTTTTTCGCATGACTACCTCAAGTGCTGTATCTATATCACCGGTTTCGACAATCCCCGGTATCTTTTTACCAAAAAATTGTTTTCCGAACTGATTGCATCTTCTTCGGTTTTGGAGGATTTTCTTGATTTTCACGGCGCCAAGAACAACAAGAACTGGTTTTTGTACCGCGAGCTTTCGGCGGCTGTACGGCATTTGAGTCTGGCCGGCTTTGCCCAGACCCATATTTCTACCCGCCTCCAATATTACGACGTCAATGACGCGGAGGACTTTGAAGAGCAGGGCACCCGGACCCTCTTCCAGCTTCGCAAAACCTTGATGAACCTTGCGCCGGTGATTATCGAAGAAGCCCAGCGCCTCGACATTCCCCTGCCGGAGGAGAAGTACGACATTTCCGATTTTCCGGGGATTACGACCAGCGAAATGCTGGAGTACGATATCGACGATACCAACCAGGATCAAGAAAAGAAAAGCATTGTCAAGATTGCCAGTGAATTTCTGAATATCGCCCAGAATTTCGAACAGCTGGGGATCTACGAGCAGCTGGAGCCGGATGAATTCGCGACCTTCATTCCCGGAAAAGTCAATGAGGTGGAGATCCGCCGGTTCGAAATGCTGGTGCACAACCTCCAGTCTTCTTTCGATACCTATGTCATTCCCGGTGGGTATCGCCTTCAGAATCGCAAACTCAACCGGTTGCGCGGATTTTTTTCAGTGGTTTTTCACCTTCTGCAGATGACCGGCCGTCTGCTGCATTTTTACGAGCGGCATCTGTACCAGGCGGGTTATAAAAACATCTACCGGAAGGTCAACGAAAGAATGTCTTCCCTGGTCAACCCCGAAGCCCTGCTGGATCGCACGATCAATTACGGCTTTTTCTATGCCTGCCACTTTATCAATACGGGCGTTGACCTGGCCAAAGAGATTCTCAACGAAAATATCGAGCGGGGCGCAATTACTGTCGGCATTCCGGTCAAACTCGGGTTCCACAGCCGGCCCAGCCTATTGGTAGCCAAGATTGTGCAGCATTATGGCGGCCAGGTTGAACTGTGTGTCGGCAAAGACCGGTTCGATGCCAGCAGCGTACTCGACATTCAGTGGGCCGGCGGGAAAATCCACAAGGAAGATATATCACGGGTAACCTTTGAAGGGGACGTACGGGCCCTGGGTGATATTGAAATTTTGGCCGGTGTGAATTACGGTGAGGATACCATGGGGAAGGGAGTGCCGTTACCCAAGGAACTGAGGTATTTAAGATAGATCTGGTAGTATACAGGGACAAAACAGGCCTAATACGCTCAACTTTCGAATATTGGAAAGTATAAATACGAAATACGAATATCGAATTTGATGAGCGAAAGCGGAAAAAATAATGAACATTGCGCTCATAGTAGCCGGCGGCAGTGGTGCGCGCATGCAGAGTGATCGGCGCAAGCAGTATCTCGAACTGCAGGGCGTACCGGTGATAGTCCACACCTTGCGGGTATTCGACACCTCCGTCCTGATCGACCGGATCGTTCTGGTCGTTCCGAAAGATGACCAGGATTTTTGCCGGGATGAATTGCTTGCCGCACCGGGTCTTTTAAAACCGGTGGACCTGGTTGCCGGTGGCCGCACCCGACAGGGGTCAGTACATAACGGCCTGCAAGCTATTGCGGCAGCAGAAGATGACCTGGTGGTGATTCATGATGCCGTGCGACCGTTTGTGCGTCAATCTGAGTTGGCCGCTTGTATCGAGACGGCCGAAAATTTTGGGGCTTCCATTCTGGCTTTGAAAGCTTTTGACACCCTGAAACACGCCGACACCGACGGGCAGATCAGCGGTACCATTGACCGAGAATCCATCTGGCTGGCCCAGACGCCCCAGGTGTTCCGATATGGCGCGATCCAAGCGGCCCACGCCCGGGCAAAAGAAGAGGGCATCGTGGTAACAGACGATGCCGCTTTAATGGAAATGGCCGGCCAGGCAGTGCATATCGTACCTGGCAGCCGTTGGAATATCAAAATTACCACCCCGGAAGATCTCACCTTGGCGGATTCAATTGCCCAAGTTTTTTCGACGATCTGAAAACGGGTCAACATGGCCACAATCCTCGGTTGCCGGACCCATACCTACCAACATACCCAATATTTTAGCGCAATTGGAAAATTTAAACAATGTCTCGGCCGCAGTGTAGGTCGCTGGCTCAACCACGGGACAAGCTAAATTGAATTGACATCGCGGGCAATATCTAATATAAATGTCCTATTAATTATCACTGTTAAAACAGAGACCTATGGGATGATAGGCTCGATGTGATAATTGATGCGCACAAACCGGTTCTGTAAAGTATTCAGGCTTTGCCGAACCGGGGCTGTAACCACCCGGAGACGGCGGGCTGGTCAGCACGGCCCTCCCGCAAAGAGTGGGTACCACCTGATAGCGACAAACCCTGCTTCTTAAATTCTTACAGAGAAGACATTATGACCAGATTTCGTGAAGGCGTCCTGGCTATATTGCTCGTCCTGTTGTTTGCCTGGCCGGTATGGGGCCAGCAAACAATTCCTTTCAACCCTCCCCGCGAAGCAACCATTACCATAGCGAATATCAATCTGCGCAGCGGGCCCGGTACGGATTTTCCCATTGTAGGCGGGATCAAAGAATCGGGAATGGCGGTGGAAGCCCTGGCCCAAAAAGGAGAGTGGGTCCAGATCAGGACGGGTGATACCGAAGCTTGGCTGAACGCCAAATTTATCGAGATTAAAGCGCCGGCGGCGGTACCAGAATCCGCTGATCAGTCTGCAGCAGCAGCGGCAGAACAGGAAGAGACCGACGAAGAGTACGCCGAAGAAGAAGGTGACGAGGGTATCCTGGTCAAGAGCATTACCTTCGAAGGCAACAAGGTCATCTCTTCCGAAGAGCTGACCACAGCAATCCAAGACTATGTCGGCAAGCCTCTCACCATGGAGGAAATGGGTGAACTGACCGACCAGATCACCATGGTGTATCAGGAAAAAGGCTTCATCCTGGCCCGGGCCTATCTCCCGGAGCAGGAGATTGAAGACGGGCAATTGAAGATCGCCATTGCCGAAGGACGCCTGGGCAAGATCAAAGTAGTGGGCAAGACACATTATCAAGACAGAGTCATCAAGCGCTATTTTGGCGCCCAGGAAAAACTTGGCGTCATCAAAGAATCAGAGCTTGAGAAAGGCCTGGTGCTTTCAAATGAAATACCCAAGGTCACAACCGACATCGTCCTCAAGGAAGGCGAGAAGCCGGGCGAAGTCGATATGGACGTCAATGTGAAAGATTCCAATGTCCTCACGTTTGGATTGGATGCGGGTATCGATTACAACAACTTTGGTTCAAAGTTTACCAGCCGTAACCGTTTCGGAGGCACGGTCAATATATACGACCAATGGTGGGGGTCGGAGCTCAAAATCAGAGGCGTGGTCGGCGACAGTATCGATGACTCGGCCCTGATCACCGGCGATTTCAGACTACCTGTTAATAGGTATGGCACCAAATTGGAAGCGCACTATATCGCGGCTAATTATCTGATTGGTGAAGGGCTGGAATTCTTGGGATTGGGCGGGGACACCGAGATATATGGCGCCCGGGTGGTACATCCGATCATTACCAAGAAGAACATTCGCTTTGAGCTGTCCGGTGGATACCAGCATAAGCATGTAGAGAGTAAGATTACCGGGGATCTGCGGGTGGACGCTGTCAACACCTTCCACGCAGGCTTCAATTTCGACAACTTAGACCGTTTTTTGGGTAAGAATATCGTTTTCTTTGACTATCGCCATGGGCATCTGGAACCGCAGACGGTTTACCCCTGGAGTGACACGTCAGCGGCGGCGAGCTATTCGATTACTAAATTAGATCTTGCGCGAATCCAGAAAATTTATGGTTATACCAGTTTGCTGGCCAGAGGTTCCGGGCAGTACTCATCCGAGCGGCTGGTCTCCACGGAACAATTCGTGATCGGCGGGTATGGCAGCGTGCGCGGCCACGAGCCAGCTTCAAACATTGGTGACTCCGGTTACACCCTGTCCGTAGAACTGATGTTTGCCCCTCCGTTTGTGGAGGACACAAAAATGTTCGGCCAGCGAGCGACGCAAATGTTACAGTTGGCCCTGTTTTATGATTTCGGCCAAATCTATGTAAATGATGCACCGGCGGGAACGACCAACACTGCAACTCTGGGGGGCATGGGGGCCGGGCTGCGTATTTTCTACAAAGACCGGTTTGTATTCAAGTACGATATCGGGTTTCCGGTCAACAAGCGCGATGGGCAAGAAGGCGCCATTCACTATTTTCTCGGATCCCTCAACTTCTTTTAGAACCATGGCATCCAAGCAAACACTGCATGTACTGGCAGTCGACGACGAGCCCTTTATGCTGGAGCTTTACCGGGATTCGTTGAAAAGCGGCGCTAATAAATTGCTCGCTTTTGATATTCGATACGACAGTTGCCAGGCGGGCGAGACTGCCATTGCGGCGGTAGAAAAGGCTGTCGCAAACAGGCAGCCATATGCGCTAATATTTCTGGACCTTAATCTGGGAGCGGGGATGGATGGTGTTTCCGCCGGCGAACGTATCCGTGAGTTGGATCGCGATGTCAATTTCGTTATCGCCACCGGTGACACCGGGGCCAATCCGCTGGACATCGGTAACAGGATCCCTCCCATGGATAAGCTGCTCTACCTGCACAAGCCCTTTCAGGTGATGGAAATTCTGCAATTTGTGGCGGCCCTGGGGGCCAAATGGCAGTCTGAACGGCTTCTAAAAAAGGCCCATGCGGATTTGGAAGAAAATATCAAGGCGTTGCAACAGAGAGAGAGGGAACTGAAGGACAACAAGGCGGAGCTTGAAGACGTAAACAAGCAGCTGATCGAGACCAACAACGCCTTATCCATACTGGCTCGCAACCTCGAAAAGGCACGCAAGGCATCAGAACGGCAGCTGTTGCACAGCAGCCGGACCCTCATTCTGCCGATTGTCGATAAACTGCGGCAGTCGCACTACCTGCGTAGTCACCGCACCGACCTTGATCTGCTGAGCAGCTACATCAAAGACCTCAACCCTGGTCTCGCCGATGAAATGGGCATTTATAGCTCCTTGTCGGCCACGGAATCACGTATTGCCGCGATGATAAAGCTTGGTATGACCAGCCATGACATTGCCCGCAACCTGTATATCTCAACGGAAACCGTAAAAACCCATCGGAAAAACATTCGCCGTAAATTGAAGATCCAGGGTTCCGGCATCAACCTACAATCGTATCTTGAAGGACATAATGGGTAGGGGGGGTACCCACAATCTACCCAGAAAAATCCTCCTTGTCTTTTGACGCCGGTATGAAAGGATTGCTAAATATGTCAAAGGTCTCGTTTTCTAATTTAATCTCGACAATCCGGATATCGGAGGCATGATATGGCGCAACGAGATCGCAGAGGTGCGGTCAGATTCCAACCTCGCAAAAGTACCTTTGTGGCCTTGCGGCCGGAATTTGTCCGGCTGGGCAAGGTTATCGATATCAGCAGCAGCGGCTTGCGCTTTCAGTACCTGATATCCGAAGACAACCAGGTGGAAAAAGGGCGCGTGGCCCTGGATATGTTTATTGGCAGTGATGGTTATTATCTGCCTGATATTCCATGTGAAACCGTTTATGAGCGTAAACTGGAGCAGCGGGGGACCGATACCATGGGGCTGGAGCAGCGTCAATGCGGGCTGAGATTCAGAGATCTTAACCAGGAACAGGCCGATAAATTGCAGATGTTCTTGCAGCATCACACGTCGGATATGGTGCATTAGGCTGTTGCCCAAAATGAGCTGATAGCTATTAGCTCTTAGCCATTAGTCAATTAACGACAACCTCTACTGAGGCTAAACCTGAAAGGGAGGCGCCTACATAAAAACCCAAACGAAGGTTTGAAGGTCACGCCTTCGTTGGATGATGCATAAACTTAAATAACGATATATAGGAGATCGAAATTCATAAAACGGAAGCAATCTAAATCATAAGATATTGCCCCAAGGTCACGGCGGGCGCGGGTTATCAACCGGAGGAATACTGAGTGGTATTTCGAGGATTAAAAACTCGGGTCCAACTAAGAGATTGGGGCAATAGAAATGATTTATTTTGTTTCCTTCCGTGGAGGCGGAAAATGCGACCATCAACCATTCGAAAAAAGGCAACCGCGTTTCTAGTGGCCATCCTGGCCTACAGCCTGATCTTTCCGACTTACATCTTTGCCCTACCACAAGGTGGGCAGGTTGTAGCCGGTCAGGCCGACATCACCAACCCGAGTGCCCTGGCCATGCAGATCAACCAGGCCACCCAGAAGGCCATCATCAACTGGCAGCAGTTCTCCATCGCCGCACCGGAGGTGGTGAACTTTGCCCAGCCCAATGCGGCCGCCATTGCCCTTAACCGGGTCATAGGGGTTGATCCGTCCGCTATTTACGGCAGCCTTACAGCCAATGGCGGTGTCTGGGTCATTAACCCGGCTGGTATATTGGTAGGATCCACGGGTGTCATTAACGTCAATTCTTTTTTGGCCTCCACGCTCGATATTGCCGATGAAAATTTCTTGTCCGGAAACTATGCCTTCTCCCAACGGTTAAATGAATCGCTGGCTGCCATTGTAAACCAGGGCACCATCTCCGCGGCCTCCGGCGGGAGTGTGTCCCTCATCGCACCTGGCATCGTAAACGAGGGCACCATTGTGGCCAGCCTGGGAAAAGTCAATCTGGGCGCTGGTGAACAGGTGACGCTTAACTTTCAAGGCAACGAACTGATCAATTTTGCAGTTGACAAGAGCGTCCTGGGTGAAGTGCTCGGCCCCGACGGCCAGCCCCTGGAAGACAGCATCCTCAACGAAGGCACCATTTCCGCCGAGGGTGGGGAAATCGTCCTCAGTGCCAAAACTGCCTACGATGCTATCAAATCGGTGGTTAATAATAAAGGTGTCATTGAGGCCCAGACTGTCGAGAACGAAAACGGCGTCATTCGTCTCCAGGGAAACGACCTGGGTATCGTCTACAACTCCGGGACGCTGGATGTATCCGGCACCGATGAAGGTGAGACCGGCGGTGAAGTCGAGGTCACCGGTGAAGAAACCCGATTGGTCCATTATTCCAAGATAAAAGCATCCGGCCGGAAGGGTGGTGGGAAAGTATACGTAGGCGGCGGTTTTCAAGGCAAGAACCCGAGTATCAAGAACGGCAAGATCACCTAGGTGGGTGCAGATGCGACAATTGAGGCCGATGCCCTTGATCGAGGTGATGGCGGCGAGGTAATCATCTGGGCGGATGATACGACGCATTTTTACGGGAATCTCAGTGCACGAGGTGGTGCTCTTTCAGGAGATGGCGGTTTTGCTGAAGTTTCAGGTAAGAGATATTTAGACATACCGAAACTGACCGGCCATATAGATTTGTCCGCGCCTGCCGGCTTAGGTGGAGAACTGCTCCTTGACCCCAACTCGATTACAATAGTTTCAACCGTACAGGCGGATCCAGGCTTGCCTAACTATACGAATTCTTCTGGTTCCGGTGTGTCCATAGAAGCGTCTGATATTCTAACCTTCCTTGCCGGTGGTACCGGCGTTACACTCCAGACGACCGATAGCGATGCGCAAAATGGCGGGGGGGCGGATGACATCGACATTTCCGTGCCATTTGATTTGACTACTGCTACGGCAGTTTTAACACTGGACGCAAATGATGAAGTAGTAAATTTCGCCAATATAACGAATGCCGGCGCTAACGTCACAGTACTGCTCAAAGCTGAGTTGGTTGGTACAATCCAAAAAACATATGACGGCAATGATTCTGCAACCATAATCCCCGGCACACATTATAACTTCTATGGTTTGATCGACGGGGATACCATTTCAAATAGCGTAACTACCGGGACATTTGACGCAGGTAAAAATGTTATCGCAGCAGGCGCAGCGATCACTTCAGACACACTTACCGGTAATTACAGTATTGGTGGTACCGGGCCAGGCCTTTTGACCAATTATACACTGCCAGCAAATGCTAATGGTAACATTGGTGAGATAACGCAAAAGGCGATCACGGGGGTGTCATTAACCGGTACGGTAACGAAGCAGTACGATGGCGACCAGACCGTGGACAATTTGACATCCGGCAACTATCTATTTGCGGGTTTAGTGGGCGGCGAGACGTTCACGGTGAGTGAGGTGAACGGGGATTACACGACGATCAGTGCGGATGTAGCGGACAACCCGGCTGGTTCCGGGGTGAC